>Ga0073928_10002484_pt1 | contig 31510 bp, 27 predicted proteins | sample PaiPotPPA55metaG_FD_76969 | JGI IMG/M metagenome (GOLD analysis project Ga0073928, IMG submission 76969) | Iron sulfur acid spring bacterial and archeal communities from Banff, Canada, to study Microbial Dark Matter (Phase II) - Paint Pots PPA... ...
ACAATGCCGTAGAGCGTCACACTGCTTTGGGCGTAAGCGCCTTGCGCAACGCTTCCGGTCACGGCAACGGCCACGGCCGTGCGAAGGATCTGCTTGTGCATCTGGTTTCCTCTGGTCGAAAGATGGGCGTTCATCGATGAATTCTTGTTCTCTTCGATGGCGTAAGGATTACTAAACGTGCAGGGCAAAGCGACACCGGAGAGAATCCGGCGTATCGGTCATACAAAGATTGAAATTCAGTCCGGCCAACTGCGCCGGCCGGCAACACGCCGCACATCGCGCTGGAAAAACGGCGTGACCAGCGGCTGCGGTGCGTGCTGCGCACGTTCGAGTTCGGCGAGCAAACGTTGAAGGACGATCTGTTCCTGGCCGGGATGCAGGTTGCACGGATCGACGAAGAAAAAATTCAGTTCGGCCTCGTGATCGCGAACGATCACCGGCACGCTGCCCGCCGGCGGATTCGCCAGCGCGTCCGCCAGATCCCAGGCGCTGATACGCGCCTCGCGTGAATCGATGGAAAGCTTCAGGCGGTCTAGCGGATTGCCGGTCGGATCGGCATCGAGCTCCGCGCGCACGCCGGGACGACCGTTCAGCGCTTCATGCCACAGCTTGAGATAACCGCGCTCACGCGCGCGGACTGCCGCATGATCGCGCTGCTGCCACTGCTCGAGCGCAGCGATGGCGCCCGCGATCCCTTCCTTGCCCACTTTCATGCCACGGCCGATGCCGCCATTCTGGAAATAGGCGGCATGTACCAGCGTTTTCTTGCCGGCCACGATCCCGGCAGTCGGACCGCCGAGAAACTTGTGCGCTGAATACAGCACGAGATCGGCGCCAGCGGCAATGAAGTGTTTGAGGTCATATTCCGACGCCGCGTCCACGATCACGGGCACACCCTTCGCATGTGCGGCGGCGACAAATTCTTCCAAGTGAATCAATCCGAACTGGACCGTGTGATGCGAGACGACATAGAGTGCGGCAGTAGTACGTTCGTTGAATGCCGCGGATAGCTGGTAACCGTGCGATTCTGTGGCCGCCCCAACCGGCACGACGCGAGCGCCGGCGAGCCGGATGGCCTGGTCGATGGGCGCGCCATAATTGACGAGATGGCCCGTTTGCACAACCACCTCGTTGCGCAGTCCGGTCGTGTCGGGCAAACGCTCGATCAGGCCCGGATCGTCGCCCGTCATGGTCGCGGCAATGCCAAGCGTGATCGCCGCCGAACAGGACGCGGTGATATAGCCGCTTTCGCTGCCGCACGCCTGCGCGATCACGGCTGACGCCTTGCGTTGCAAGTCGTCGATCTCAACGAACTGCGGCATGATCGCGGCCATGGCTTCAATGACCGGTGCCGCCACGATGGAAGCACCCAGGCTCGTCATCGTGCCCGATACGTTGACGACGGGGCGTAGACCAAAACGGGAATAAATATCCATCGTGTGGCTCCTGATATTCCTTTATTATGGAATGTATGTTGTAATTGTGTATTAGACTAGCATACGATGCGCTTGCGTCAAACTGTACAAAAACAATCTGTCACTAGGAGCGCAATGATTCGCAAGTCCCGTCAAACCGCGCAGGAACCGGAGCCAGCCACGAAGCCGGTGCCAGACACGCCCGATCAGTCCGCTGCCGCGCCGCGCACGCGCACGAGCGCGATCGACCGGGCAGTGCAGATCCTGGACGCGCTGCAGGAAACCAACCGCCCGATCACCGCTTATGAAATCGCGCGTCTGGTCGGCGCGCCGCTGTCGACTGTCTATTCGATCATCAATGACCTGGTGGAGAAGAACCTGCTGGCCCGCACGCCCGACGGCGCGATCTGGCTCGGCTCGCGGTTATACGGCTACGGGTTGACGTATGCGAGTTCGCTCGATTATCTGGCGGTCGCCCATGAAGAGATGAACCGCTTGTCGGCGCAGGTCGGCGAGACGGTGCAGGTGTGCGGACTCGAGGAAGGCATGATGGTCGTGTTGCAAATGGTTGAGGGACCGGGCCATTTCCGTGTGACCTCGCGCGTAGGCAGCCGGGTGCCGCTCAACTGGACCGCATCGGGACGGTTGCTGGTGGGACATTTGCCGGACGCCGAGCGGATCGCCTATTTCGCGCGGTACGCGAAGTCGTCTCCCACTGCGCGTGCCGAAACACGCCCTAACGTGCTCGCGCGAATGGCGCGTGAAGCGCTCGACGCGCGGCTGTCGATTCAGATCGGCGAATCGGATGCGTCCGTGGCGTGTCTCGCCGCCCCGGTACTCGATCAGGCCGGAGACTGCGTCTTCACCATTTCGATCGTGATGCCGGAAGCCAAGGCGCTTCAGAGTACTGAACGTTTCGGCGACGAACTAAAGGTAGTCGCTGCGCGCATTGAAGCGCGGCTCGGCTGGCAACGCCGCACGCCCGACCCCGTCGGCTAGGCACTGGCTGCCAGTCTTTGAACCTTGTCCTCAACACTTGAAAGAGAACCAACGCAACATGGGATTTTCGACTGAGATGAACTGCTATGAACGACTGCAGGCCCGCGGTTTGAAACTTCAGGACGTGCCCGCACCGATAGGCAACTTCACTCACTGCACGCGCGAAGGCAACTTGCTGTTTTTATCGGGGCAAGGTCCGCTTGACGAGACCGGACGCCTGATGACGGGCAGGGTCGGTGACAACGTCACCGCCGATGAAGCGTATGCGCATGCGCAACTCGTAGGCCTTAACTTGTTGTCGGTACTGCACGTGGAACTAGGCGATCTGGGCCGCGTGAGACGCATCGTGAAGCTGCTCGGCATGGTCAATGCCACGCCGGATTTCGCCGATCACCCGCGTGTGATCAACGGGTGCTCCGATCTTTTTGTCGATGTGTTCGGCGACGCGGGCCGGCACTCGCGTTCCGCTGTCGGCGTGGGGTCGCTGCCGGGCAATATCACGGTGGAGATCGAAGCTATCGTTGCTGTTCGCGATTGAGTTTCAGCGTGATTCCGCGAGTGAGGCTGCCTCGACAACGGGCGCGGCGTCTTCCGTAGTCGGCGACACGACGGGCGCGGGCGTGGTCCACGACACCGGCTCGTGGCGCACCCGGTTCACGTTCAGCGAGAACACGTCGAAGCGGTTGTAGTAACCGACAACATCGTGGAACTGCTTCGGCTCGACGCAGCGATTCAGATCGAACTGCGCGTACGCGATGCCTTCTTCGTCGCTGAGCGTATCGCCGATCGCCGCGCCCGTCGGATCGACGAACATGCTGGCGGCACGCGGTGAGCCGTCGAGCACTGCCGCCGCCGCGGGATCGCGCTGCACCAGGAAATCGCGCATATCGTCGTCCATATAACCCGCGCAGACGATGCCGAACGCCTTCGCTTCGAACGAGTGAGCGCCTGCACGCAGCCGGTTGGCGGCGACGTTGTTGAAGTTCCCTCCGCCAGCGGGCCGGCGGGTAGGCCACAGCGCGGGCCAGCTCGAGTTATGAATCTGCTCGCCTTGCGCAATCAGCGTGTAGCGTGCAAGCGGATTCGTGTTCTCACCGCAGATCAGACCGCCGATCCGCCCAATGCGCGTGTCCGCCACTTGCAGGCCGGCGCCGTAGCTTCCGGGGAGCCACCGTGGTCTGCATTCGAATTCCGCGCGTCTCAGCCCACCCGCCACGTCAAGCTTCCGTGCACCATAATTAAATGGTGACATAACAATCGGATATCGCGCGAGAAATCTCTACCGGTTTTTTTCAATTTTTCCGATTTTTTTCATCAGACAATTGACCTTAAGTCACCTCATTGTAACAATTTGTATCTTAGAATTGTGACGTCGCACACTTGAAGATTGCCGGACAAACGTCAGCCGTCTAGCCTCATCGAATCCGGTTCTCGTCCGCTCGCCTTGATAGATGAACTATATATAATTAGTACAACTAGAGAAAATTGGAATGTACGGTGTGACCCTTCGCGGTTGGGTGCCGTAACTGTTTCGTGACATGGGAAGGGCTGACGGTCACGCGCCTGCGCGTTCCGTTGGTTCGTACGATCAACAACAGTACGTCTCGAAGAGCAAACGTTTGCGATGACTATCGAAGCCGAATTGCCCCACGTTGCTGTCAACACATGCGCAGTTCAACCGGACCTCTTTGAACTGGGCGCGAATATTCCGTTAGGAATTGTTCCACTTCGGATGCACGCCTGGACGATACGGCGTGAGAGACATGGCCCCCCTCTTACAGCATTTGTCGACGAGGTGGTTGACGTCCCCAAGATCGGTGCCGATGACGTGCTGGTAATGGTCATGGCGGCAGGAGTGAACTACAACGGCGTGTGGGCGGCCCTCGGAAGTCCTGTCTCCGTCCTTGATCTGCATGACCAGTCGTACCACATCGCCGGGTCAGACGCCGCTGGTGTTGTCTGGGCAGTTGGGTCCAATGTCCGTCGGTGGAAGGTGGGCGACGAAGTCGTTGTTCACTGCTGCCAGGTGGACGGCGATGACGAAGAGTGCAACGGAGGAGATCCAATGCTGTCGCCCTCCCAACGCATCTGGGGTTACGAGACATCATTTGGCGCATTTGCCCAGTTTGCTCGGGTGCAGGCGACACAACTGGTCCCGCGGCCTCGACACCTGACGTGGGAGGCAAGCGCCTGTTACATGCTAACGCTTGCCACTGCTTATCGCATGTTGTTTGGCCATCGTCCCCACGCTCTTGGCCCGGGCCAGTCAGTTCTCATTTGGGGCGCTGCGGGCGGCCTGGGTTCGATGGCCATACAGCTTGCCGCGATGGTAGGTGCTCGGCCTCTTGCGGTGGTCTCCGACGACTCCAAACACGCATTCGTAAAGAAGCTGGGCGCGACAGGCATTCTGAATCGTTCGAAATTTTCCTGCTGGGGCGCGCCGCCACCTATGGATTCAAAGCTTGACTATGCGCTTTACCTGGAGAACGTGAAATCCTTCGGGAAGGCGATCTGGCAAGCGGCGGGCGAGAAGCGGGACGTCGATATGGTCTTCGAGCACCCCGGTCGCAATACATTCCCTGTCTCCTGTTTCGTCGTCAAGCGAGGCGGGATGGTCGTTTTTTGCGCAGCGACAAGCGGTTTTGATCTCACATTCGATGCACGGTACGCGTGGATGCGTCAGAAGCGCATCCAGGGCAGCCACTTCGCCAATCTAAAGCAGGCAGCCGAAGCGAATCGGCTCGTCATGAGTGGTCAAATCGACCCTTGTCTGTCGGAGGTGTTTGCGTGGAAAGACCTTCCGGTAGCTCACGAAAAAATGTACTTGAACGAGCATGCCCCCGGAAACATGGCTGTACTGGTGCACGCGCATCGAAGTCGCGAAGGACGCCATACGTCGGGTCCGAAACAACACCCATAACCAGCCCGCTCCGGATAGCCCGGAGACGAATTCGAGCGCAAAAACTACCGTCAAGATATCCATCGCGGTGCGAGGCAGACATGTACTTCGAAAGTCAGATCGCCATTATGGGCATGGCTTTTCGCTTTCCCGGCGAGAACGTCGACGTTAACGGTTTGTGGGATTTTTTGAACGCGGGCCGCAGCGGAATCTGTGATACCCCAACAGACCGTTTTGACATGGAGACTTTCTATTCCTCGAACCCCGACGTGCCAGGGAAGACATACTCCCGCCGCGCAGGCTACCTCAAAGATCCCTATCTGTTTGATGCCGAATTTTTCAGGATCTCTGCTGCCGAAGCGCTGGCCATGGATCCTCAGCAGAGGGGGCTGTTGGAGCTTTGCTGGACCGCGCTCGAAAACGCTGGTCTGGTTCCCTCCGAGCTTCGCGGTCAACGTGTTGGGCTGTTTCTGGCCATCGGGGAGGTCGATTATGGACGACGGACCGTGAGGTCAGGCGATGCGCGTGACATCACATCCTACGCATGGCTTGGATCTAACCGAGCCGTCGCTGCCGGCCGGATTGCGTATTTTCTAGGCGTTCAGGGACCCGCGATGATTGTCGACACGGCGTGCTCGTCCTCGCTCGTCGCAACGCATCTGGCGGCGCAGAGTCTGCGCACTGGCGATTGCGACGTCGCGCTGGCCGGGGGTATCAACCTGATTCTGGGGCCGGAGGAAACAATCGGCGTGGCACGCCTGAAAGCGATGTCGACGTCCGAGAGGTGTCGTCCCTTCGATGCGATGGCCGACGGTTACATGCGCGGCGAGGGAGGGGGCGTCATTGTGATGAAACGGTTGCGCGACGCCGTCTCAGAGGGTGATCGAATCGATGCGGTGCTGGCGGGCTCCGCGATCAATAACGACGGCGCCAGTAACGGACTGACCGCACCGAACGGGGCAGCACAGGAAGACGTCATCAAGCGTGCATTGGCTCAGGCGAAAGCGAGACCGGAAGAGGTCGTCTATGTGGAAGCTCACGGCACGGGAACGCCATTGGGCGACCCGGTCGAGCTCAACGCGTTGCGTAACGCCTATACACGCGAGCCGGGCAGAAATCACCCCCTCCTGGTCGGCTCAGTCAAGTCACAGCTCGGCCATCTGGAAGCCGCAGCCGGAATGGCAGGGCTGGTCAAAGCCATTCTCGTACTGCGCAATTGGTTCGTTCCTGGGCAGGCTAATTTTGCGGAACCAACGCCCAGGTTTTGCTGGGAAGGTTCGCAAATGCGTGTACCTCCCGATGGCCAGGCGCTCCCGGAGGGGAACGGACTCGTGGCGATAAGCGGATTCGGCATCAGTGGAACCAATGCGCATCTCATCCTTGCGCCACATGCCGATGAGAAGGCTGCGACGCCGGTCGTTCGAGACAGGGTGCTGACGCTGTCGGGACGATCGTCAAAGGCACGGCTGAGGCTCGCAAAAGCGTATCGCGAGGCCATCCTGCAAGGGGCGCTCGCATTGCGTGACCTCTGTTATACGGCGTGCGTCAAGCGGGACCATTGGGCTTTCAGGTTATCCATCGTCGGCTCGACAGCGGATGACTTCGTACGGGCGCTCGATGATTTCGAGGCGTCTAACCAGACCGGAAACTGGCATGCGGGCGAGGAGAAAACCACCCACAAGCTCGCGTTTCTGTTCCCCGGTCAAGGCGCGTGGCGTCCCGGCGTGGGAGCCGGTCTGTACGGCGACAATCCGATCTTCAGACGCTTCGCGAACAAGTGCCTGCAAATTCTGCAGCCGGAAGTTGCCACGGATGTGCTTTCGGCGATACTGGGTAAAGACCCATCGTCGGTACGCCACCATCCTGGACAGCTCGCGCATTTCGTCGTGCTGTTTTCTTTAGCCAGCACCTGGATCGAGCTGGGTCAAATTCCTGATGTAGTCATTGGGCACTCACTGGGCGAGCATGTGGCGGCGGTCATCGCTGGTGTCATGTCGCTCGAAGACGGCCTAAAGGCAGTGGAAGCGCGCGGACGGCTCTTCGACACCGCCACGCCACGGGGCGCAATGCTCGCGGTGGCAGCCAGTGTGGATGAGTTGTCGCAGCGTGTCCGGTTTGGCGACGATCTGTTCGTTGCGGGCGTGAATGGACCTGGGCAAACGGTGGTTAGCGGAACCGTCGAGGCAGTCGCTGCTGTTGAAACTAAAATGACTGCACTAGGCAGGCGTGTTTCGCGGCTGAAGACCTATGACACGCCCGGGCACTCGCCGCTGCTCTTGCCTATGCGTGAGTTGTTCCGTCAGGCGTTGAATCCACTGCACTTCAGTCCGCCGCGCATTCGCTTTGTTTCGACTCTGACTGGTCGACTGGCGAATCACGGCCTCGCGCAGGTCGATCATTGGCTGGACCTCGTGGAACAGCCGGTCAGATTTGCCGAAGCGCTTGATGTGATCGCCGGTGAATCGCTCACTTTTCTGGAGGTTGGTCCCGGCGCGGCGCTTTCGAACCTTGTCCGTGCCGTGACGCAAGACTGGTTGCATGCGATCGCTTCGCTGGCGGACGGACCGGATGGCGACGAAGGCCCGGAACCCACGAACTTTGCCCATGCGTGCGCCCGTTTATACAGTGCTGGACATCACGTGAAGTGGGGCCGCCTGTACGGCGCTGCGCCGCGGCCTGTGGAGGCGCCTACCTACCCGTTCGAAGCGATGCGCTTTGAGCTTCCAGTCTCACGGTCATCATTCGTCGACGCTACGGATCGCGCGGGTGGTTTCCGCGACGCTGCTACGGCGTATGACGGCTCTGGCTTCGACGTTCAACGTGGCCGTGGTCGAGAGGTTGCTGACCAGGCCTCAAGACGCCCGTCCGGTAGCGCGGGAACGCTGGCGGCGATACGGGCCATCGCGAGCTCCGTTGCAACACATGCCGGGCCGATCGAAGATGACTTGCCGCTCGTTGAGCAGGGATTCGATTCTCTCGCGCTAACGGAGATTCGAGTTCAGCTGCAGCAATCTTTTGGCCACACAGCTCCTGTATCGCTCTTTGCAAAAAGGGTGTCGCTTAACGGACTGGCATCCTTCTTTACTGCAACCATCTCGCCAAACGCGCCCTCGGACAATCCGGTGAGTGAAGCATGCAAACCTGCTAATCCGCACACGAGTAGTGACCTACAGAGCGGATGCGGCGAGTTGGCGCAGACGCTAGCGTCAGGTAACGCGCCGCAAGATCAGTCTTTAGCGGTCGTCCTGCGCGAAGGAAGCGGTCCGCTAGTCGCATTGGTGCATCCCATCGGCGGAAACGTTTTGTGCTACGCGGACATAGCCGCCGCCTGGCCGCACGACGCGACGGTGGTCGCTCTAAGGCACGTCGACTCCAACAGGGATGGCATCTCATACCGGTCAATGGAACAGCTCGCTTCGTGCTATCGAACAGAGTTGACGAAAATGTTTGGACGACTGCCTGATCTGCTGGGGGGGTGGTCGTTAGGTGGCCTCATTGCGCATGAAATGGCTGCGCAATGGGAAGCGATAAGCGTGGCGGCACCGCCGCTGTTCATCATAGATAGCCCGTTTCGCAATGGCGTGTTTGCTGGCCGGCTAAAGAACATCGTGCGCGACTTAGGCTGGCCGCGCGGGCTATCGCTTGTCGAAAAATTGCAGGAAGATCATCGATTCCAGGCGATGCTCCATTCCGAATTCGGCCTGGCCAACATCCGTGACCGGGTCAGCGTAGCCACCTTCTCCCGTCTGTCCCGGTTGCACGCATTCAGCGCAGCAGCGATTGCGTGGCACGCCCCGAAAATCGTACGCACTCCCATTACGTACGCGCTAGCGTCGCGAGGCCAGAACGGCCGCTCTCGTGAAGATGTTCTTGAGCACCTTCGTCTCATGACAAAAGGTCAGGTCCGCGTAAGTGCCTTCGACGAAGACCATGACTCGATTGTTCGTGCACCTGCCGCAGCGCGGCTCGCTGGCTTCCTGGTCGATGACGTCGATCTTCCAGCCCTGCAGGGAAACGAAATGAAGCTTCGACATTCTTAACCAGACATCCATTTCGACGAGGTCGACGCATGCTCCACGAACTCATTCAAAGCTCAGATGCGAGCCATCGGCGCCAACTCGCCGAGCTTCTCAACGAAGCGCCATTCAAGGCAATCGATCAGACCGACCGGAAGGAAATGCAACACCGTATCTACGATCAGTTGCGCGCGCTCAACCGTTGGGCTGGCTCAGGCTCCGAATTGGTAAAGGATCGCAAGCGACTCTTTAGCGCTTTAGAGTTCGCTGCTACCGTCAGTCCAGCGCTTTTCCATATTGCCCAGGCGCACTACGGAGTCTGCCTGGTTACGATCCAGAAGCTCGGCATTCCGTCTTCGCAGTTGGACAAGATCATTCAAGACCTGGATAACCTGTCGTCGGTCGCCGTCATTCTTATTACTGAACTGGGCGTGGGCTGCAGCCACCTCGCAGTGGCGACGCGTGCCGACTACGAACCCGAATCGGACGAATTCGTTTTGTCGACACCGGATAAAGCCGCCTGCAAGATCATGGCGAATGTTTCCTTGCAAGGCGTGGCCAAGACAGCTGTGGTCTTCGCGCAGCTATGGAGCGGTGGCGAAAATCACGGTCTCTTCCCGTTCGTTGTACAGATCCGCGATGAACAGCAGATTCGTGCAGGGGTACACATCAAGCCTTTGCCGGGAGCGTCGGTGCTTGCCATGGATTATGGCCTTGTCTCGTTCGGCGAAGTCCGCATTCCAAGGGCGAACTGGCTGGCCGATTCGGCAACAATCCAGGACGAGGGGAGGTTTGCCGATTCGCTCGCCAACGTCGAGCGTCGCCTTGTCCGTTCATTGGGTGCAGTAGCCAATGCTTCGACTGCGACTGCCGTCGGCGCGGCCGCGGCAGCACGCGCTTGTATCTGGACGGCTTTGCGCTACGCAGGTCAAAGAAAGACGATGGGGCCGCTCGGCGCAGGCCGGCCGATACTGGACTTTCGCAATCAGCAAAATCTTCTGTTTGGTGCGCTGGCCGAGGCATACGTCATCAGCAATCTGGCCCGGCAGCTTGTCGATGGACCCGTAGCCGCGACGATGACGTCGTCCATTGCGACGGCTCCGTGGGCGGCTATTAACCGCTTTGGCGCCTTGACCAAGGCCATTACGGTGACTGGCGCGGGTGAAGTCATCCGCAATTGCCGTCGCGTGAGCGGTGCGCACGGATGCCTGGGCGCAAACCGGTTTGGCGAATACGAGGATCTGGTAGTCGCATACGCGTCCGCAGGCGGAGATAACCAGTTAATCCTGATCGAGATCGGCCGCGAGCTCGCGTCTAAGGTGCCCCCCAAGACCGAAGACATCCAGTCGCCTCAGATTCGCGAAGACGTTCAGTCGCTCAGGCAACTGGCGGCGTTCGAAGAGCGTCGCCAGTTCGATCGAGCCACGGCGGGGCTTAGCGCGTCGGATCTGAGCAGTCCAAACCTTTTTTCTGTCTGGAATTCGCGCCTGCCGGCCGTTATCGACCTCGCGAAGACGCATGGCTGCCGTGTGTCTTTGGAGCGATTTCTCGACTCGGGCCGGTTTGCCGGTGCGGACCGCGAAGTCGTGGAAGCGCTTGCCACTATCTATGCGGTTAACAACTTTGGCGCTGGTCTCACCTACGAGGTACGCGACCAGGCGCTAGCCCACTCGTTCGACGTCGTCATGAAGCATCTTGATCGCACTTTGGATGCATTCGATTTGTCTCCAGAACTGGTGCTCGCGCCGATGGCCCAGGACGATTATGTGGCGGCGTATGTGCAAGACGATCTGCCGGTCAAGGAACGCGTCGAGATATCGATCGCGTGACGGCGTGCTTCCTGGATGAATGTTAATTACGGAGCAGTCTCTATGTTGTCTGATCCTTTAATCAAGCAAGACCGGTGCTTTTCGGACCTGTTGGCAAAGCGCGCCGGGGCGCATCCTGAGAGAACGGCATTCATTTGGGTCGACGCAGACGGGGGCGAGACCAACCGGCTGACTTATGGCGAACTCCACCACAAGGTCGAGCACTATGCCGCAGCACTCAACGCTCATGGCATAGCAGGTTCGCGGGCACTTATGTTGTTTGAACCAGGCCTCGCTTTCGTCATTGCTTTTCTCGGCTGTCTGCGCGCCAGCGTCGTTGCAGTACCGGCGAATGTGACCAAGCCCGGCCGCACGAGTTGGGATCGCCTGGTTGCAGTTGCGAAGGATTCGGGCGCGGCATGCATTCTGAGCGAGCAGCGCTCGACCTCAAAGTTCGCAAACTGGTTTGCGTCGAGTGAAGAACTCTCTACGCTCAAAGTATTGTGCCTGGAGGATGCGCAATACAGCCCAATCATTGAGCGCGAGCGGCCACCACTCGATACGCTGGCGTTCTTGCAATACACCTCCGGCTCAACCGGCAATCCGAAGGGCACCATTGTCACGTTCGGGAACCTCGCCGCGAACGCTCCCGTTATAGGTGCCGCGTTCGGTATCGACTTCGCTGCGCGTGTGGTCACGTGGCTACCGCCGCATCACGATCTGGGTCTGATCGGCAATATTCTGCAGGTTCTTTGGGACGGTGCGCAATGCATCATGATGCCGCCCGTGTCGTTTGTGCAAAATCCCGCGCGGTGGTTGGAAACGATCGAGCGCTATCAGGCAACGGTCAGCATGGCGCCGAACTTTGCATACGAGTTGTGCGTTCGTCGTATTCTGCCGGAGCGTCGGAGTGCGTTCGATCTCTCAAGTTGGCAGTTTGCGGGCAATGCCTCGGAGCCGATTCGCGCGTCGTCTATTCAGCGTTTCTTTGAGGCATTCCGCGAAAGCGGGTACAAGGCGCGTTGCATGCAGCCTGCCTACGGACTTGCTGAAGCAACGCTCATTGTATCGGCGGCCGTGGCCGATGCGGCGCCCAGCATTCTACGTGTCGAGTCAGAGGCGCTGGATCAGGGGAGGTTGGTTTTAAGCACCGGTGATCGGCGTAGCCGGGAGATCGTCAGCTCCGGCTCTGTACGTAGCCCGCAACATGTCACCATCGTCCACCCGGAAACCCGGTGTGTTTGTGAAAGTGGAGAGATCGGTGAAATCTGGGTGAGCGGCCCATGTGTTGCCAGTGGTTACTGGGGGCGCGACGAAGAAACCCAAAGGACGTTTGCCGCAATGACGGCTGACGGGCAAGGTCCCTTCATGCGAACAGGAGATCTCGGCATCGTCTTCGATGGTGAGTTGTACGTAACCGGACGCATCAAGGAAGTCATCATCGTACGCGGACGCAAGATCTATCCGCAGGATATCGAATCAACCGTTCAACGCTCCCATGATGCGTTAAGACCTGCTGGCGGCGCTGCGTTCGCAGTCGAGAGTGGGGATAGCGAATCGCTTGTCATCGTTCAGGAAATCGAACGGACTGCGCTCGCGAGCATCGATCGTCAGGCGTTGGTGTCGATAATTTCGCAAGCGGTGTTCGCTGAGCATGATGTCGCAATTGCTGACGTCGTTCTCGTCAAGCCAGAAGTTATTCCGAAGACATCAAGCGGCAAGATTCAGCGGGTTTTGTGTCGGGATCTGTACTCGCGTGGCGAGCTCGATCAGGTCGTGCAGGGACGCTCGGCTGTCGGGAGGTCCGTCGGCATTAAATCGGCTGACGTTTCCATTACGGAAGAGACGGCCATTATGGGCGATTCGACCCATATAGTCGGGTCCAATGACGGCCGGGAAGATACACGGACCTTGGAGCCGGTCGTGAATGCGCAAGCAGCGGCAGGTGCCGTGTCGGTTGATTCGATCATTGCCATGATGGGTGCGTGGTTAGTCGAAAACGGTCTAAAAGGTCCGTCGGATCCAAGGCAGACCTTCGCGGAGCTTGGAATCGACTCCATCGGTGCCGTCGAGCTTGCCGACTTTCTGCAAAAGCAACTGCACACTGAGATCGATCAGACGATCTTGTATGTATACCCGACGCTCGATGCCCTGGCGGCGTATCTGTTCTCGCAATGCGCCTCGGTTCCGCTCGGAGCCGATGTGTCGGAGGTAGAGCGTACCCCCACCGAAAACACAGAAATCCCCGGTTGGTAATTCGGCGCGAGCCGACGAGGTGAGCAAATGACAACGAATCTTGCAGTTGAATTGGCAAGCGACCTTCAGTTAGTCGAATCGAGAACGGGATACGAATTCTTGATCGACACGCTCAAAAGCTGGCGCGTGCGTCTTTATGCAGGCGTCACCGGTGGCGGCGTGATCCATTTGCTCAAGCACATCGAGCCGATGCGTGTGCTCGATGATGACGGCCAAACCCCGGCATTTTTCCAGATTGGAGAGTATGTCGCCGGCTTTATTCCACTTGGATACTATCTTGCGAGCGGGGAGGTTTGCGCGGCGGTCGCAACGACGGGCGCGGCAACCAGATTACTGACCTGTGGTCTGAGCGACGCGAAACTGCATAATATTCCCGCGATCTATCTGATTCCTCTGAGTCCAGCAGACACCCGACACCGCTCACCACTTCAGGATACGGGTCCCGAAGGTGCTAACGTGGCGGCACAGTTGAAGGCCGAGTTACCTACCGGCGCATTCGTACTGGACGATCCCGAACGTCTCGAGGAACAGTTGGAACAGGCGCGCAGGCAACTCGATCAGGGGGCGCCAGTCGCGCTCCTGATGCCACCGGAGGCACTTGGAAAAGTGGTGCGGGAAGCGGAGCGTAGGTCCCATCCCAGTGGATATCGCCGAGAAACGGGAGGTATAGAAGGCACATCGTTTGCCCGGTTTTGCGCTGAATTCCCAGGTCAATGTGCCGGGCGCCGTGTGATCGTACTCGCCGGTGAAGAGGCCGCGAGGTATCCGGAGATGCCCAATCTCACGACACGTTTTTGCGAGGTTCTACAGGCGCCAATCGTCTGGAGTACGAACGGCGCGAACGCAGTGGCGCGCGACAATCCCTATGGTTTCGGCTACCTGGGATTTGGCGGCAATGATCGTGCTACGCAGCTATGGAACAGCATCGGTAGCGACGACATCGTCATTACACTTGGTTTTTTCCCCGATGAGTACACGTTGAATTTTTCCGACGTATCCGCTTGCGTCACATGGAATTTCACCAACCTGACGGCTCCATATGGAAGCGTCGACGGCGAGTTTCGGCACCGTGTGCAAGGTGAATATTTCGAAGTGCGGGGGGCACTTGATGAGGTCCTGACGAAAATGATCAGCATCCTGAAAGACGTTCAGCCGTTGCGTCCCCCAGCACCTGCCTTTATGGTTAACCTTAACAACCGGGAGATTCTGCCGCCACGAGATGGGGCAGTTGACATTGTTCGCTTTTACCGCGAACTCGATAGCCAGTGGTTACCAGACAGCATCGCATTTGATGATGTGTGTCTTGCATATAAAGATCGTCAATACGTCACGCAGCGGCCTCATCCGGATGTTCGCTTTCATTCGCTGTATCGCGGCTCGGCAATGGGTGGCGCAATTGGCGCAGCAATCGGAGCAAAATTAGCTAAGCCGGACGCGACGGTGTTTGCGTTTACCGGCGACGGATGCTTCAGGTTAATCGCAGGCTGTCTGGCTGAAGCGCGGTCATTGGGAATCGTGCTTTTCGTACTCGACAACGGGTCATTCGGTATCGTGGCACAGGGTCTGCCTATCATTTTGCCGGAACATTCTTTGTCACGCTATCACAGTGAACTGGCCCGCATCGACTTTGGGTCGATGGCACGTGCATGCGGCTGGTCAAGCTGGGAACTGGCGCCTGACCTGGCCAATCTGGACGAAATCATGTGCGAGTGTTATCGCCCCAATCGTCCATCGATGCTGGTTGAAGTGCCTATCGACGCCGAACAGATGGTTGGACAAAATCCACGTTTGCACAATCTGTAGTGGCAACGCTTTCTCATTGCGTCATGTCGCCCACACAACTTTCAACGGTCGCTTCCCCATGTCAACACTGCTAGCCTTGGACTCCGATTTTTGTACACTTCTGGTGGAAAGCCACCGGCGGCTGGTGGGCTCTAGTCTCGTGAATCAGGACGTTCCACGTACAGATGCTGCTCGCTGGCTTTACGAGGAAGCACCATTCTGCCTGCTGGCGCACAACACGGATCCGGATCCGCGGTTTGTCTATGCCAACAGGGCCGCACAGCAGTGTTTCGAATATAGTTGGGAGGAGATCACGTCTTTGCGTTCCCGGTTTTCGGCAGAAGAGCCTAACCAGGAAGAGCGCTCGCGCCTGATTGGATTGGTCCGAACCCAAGGCTTCATAGACGGCTACCGAGGGATTCGTATCGCGAAGTCGGGACGGCGCTTCTGGATCGAGAACGGGACCGTCTGGAATCTTGTTGATCGTGAAGGGAGGTTTCACGGCCAGGCAGCGACCTTTAGTGACTGGAAGGATGTTTGAGCCGAATGCCTGCGCCGTCACCGACTCGGGTCAATCAATCGTCGCCGTTGCGGCACACAGTAATGACCAGATCGAGATTGCAGACGAGCGCCACCGATTCGTCGAACGACTTGAGCTCTTTCGTGCAGTCGATAACCTCCAGTCCGTCGGACGCCATCGCCGCAACTTCGTCTGCGCCGTCGACCTGCAGGCTATAAAACTCGACACCGGCGCGTGAAGCGATCAAGCGTTACTTACCCGGGAGCGTGGGCGAGGGACAGTCCACGCGTGGCATCCTGGGACGCATCCGTCGCCAACTGGTCGACGTGGCTCGCAGCGTTCACCGCGAAGATCTCGCCCTGCTGTTCGAGAATCCTGCGGCCGAACGTATCGAGCGGGCCGAGGCGGTGATGTACGCGATCGGGGTGCTACGGTCGTTGCAGGCGCCGGCGCCGCAGGTCAGCGATGACATTGGCCAATGGTTCCCGGGACGGACCGTGAACGCACTGCGTGCACACGGTATCGATACGCTGGCCGATCTGACCGTGCGGATTCCCCGCCGGCGCCAGTGGTGGAAAACCGTACCCGGGCTCGGCCCGGCCGCCGCGCGGCGGATTGAGGCGCTCTTCGTCGCGTATCCCGCGCTGACGGAGCGGGCGCGCGCCCTGATCGCAGCCTCCGGTACTGGCGCAATCGTCCCGTGGGAGTTGCTCCGACTGCCGCACGAGGTCGATGGCTCGTCGGGCACCTTTCGCGCGCCGCGGCACACTTGCACGCTCGACGCCAACAACGATTACGCAGCCGTGCAGGCGTGGCTGTCGCTGCACGAATCCACCGCAACGCAGCGCGTCTACCGTAAGGAAGCCGAACGCCTGATCCTCTGGGCGATCGTCGAACGTGACCGCGCCCTGTCGTCGCTAACGACGGAGGATGCGATCGCGTACAGAGGTTTCATGCCTCGGCCGACGCCACACGAGCGTTGGGCGGGTCCCGTGCGAGCCCGCAGCTCGCCGGAGTTGCGACCATTCTCCGATGGGCTGTCGGCCCGCTTTACATCGCCGACCTGATCCAGCTCGATGCCGTGCGCTGGCTCGATGAAGCCACCGTGCATCCGCACATCGGCTTTTATTCAAGCAGCATGCTCGCGCAGATGTTCTCGGCAGCAGCGGGCGGCGGAATCGTCATGCTGCCGCTGTTCGCACGCGCCGAGCGCTTCGGACTGCAGGAAGTGCTGGCCGGACACACGCATGTGCGTCACGAGATCTGGTTAAGCAGCAGCCAGTATCTGCAGCGGGTTCCGCGTATTCGCGCAGTCGTGGCGTTCCTGAGCGAGATCATCGCACGCGATTATCCGTCTTCGAGCTAGCCCGGCAGCCCGGCTTTCACCTTCCTCCGATCACGGCCATCGCGATAGCCGCGCGTGCGGTCGTCGGAACCACACCGGCAAAAACTACGTCCATTCGCACTCCATTTATCGGCAACAAAGTAAAAAAATGTTAGAAAGTAATTCAGAGAAAAATATTAGAAAGTAATACAGAGCGAGTTGGATATTTATCCCGCGTTTAAACTTTTCGTTGCCTGCTGATTAATCGATTTGGCCGGGCGTACCAATGAGCACCGCATCACTCGCCACTAATTCGGACTGTGAGGAATTTATCGGATGAATGAAACGAGTTCCTTCCGCGGCCGCCATTATCCGCAACTGGATGCATTGCGCGGCATAGCTGCCCTGATGGTGGTGATCAATCATTTCGTACTGGTCGGCCCGCTCTGGTGGATCCCCAGGTCGCCCTTGCGGGTGTTGGCGCTCGGTCATGAAGCCGTCATTTTATTCTTCATACTGAGTGGTTTTGTCCTGACCCTTCAATTAATGTCGAATCGCCGCATCACGTATCGCGACTATTTGATTAAGCGGATTTGCCGGATCTATCTGCCTTATCTCGCCGTACTGTTCGCCGCTTTTTCATTCATTAATCTGATCAGCGTAGAGCCTGTTGAATGGGCCGGCTCATGGTTCAACGATATTTGGACCGGATCATTCTCGCGTGCAGAAATACTCGATCACATCTTGTTTATCGGACAATACAAAGCCAATCGCGTGCTTCCGGTGATCTGGTCGCTGATCTACGAAATGCGCATTTCATTGATGATGCCGCTGGTCGTCTATTGCGCCGGCCGCGTGTCCGCGCGCGCTTGTCTGGCAACGGCGCTGACCATTTCCGCGGTGTCCTTCCTGTTCGCGATGGGGAAAGGCGCCGACGAGACGAGCAGCCCAAGCTTCAGCGGCGACTGGGCGATGACGGCGCACTACCTTGGCATGTTTATCGTCGGCGCGACGCTGGCGATCCACCGCGCGCGCTGGCAACGATGGCTCGCAAAGCACAATCGAACGAAGTTTGTTCTCGCCGCTTCGCTCGTGCTCTATTTCTTGTCACGCTCGGTGACGTCGATTACGACGGGTGTTATCGGCCAGTACATTTTCGACTGGTGTGTCGTGGCCGCCGCCGCAGGCATCGTGTGTACGGCAATCGTATCGAGGCGTCTTACGTCGGTGCTGGCGAAGCGCCCGGTCGTATTCCTGGGCACGATTTCCTACAGCCTGTATCTGACGCACACGGTCGTGCTCCTCACGATCATCCACTTGATGCCGGCTTCCGGCTCGGCATGGCGTGTGATCGTGACGGCGGCGGTGCTCGTGATTCCTGTTGCTGCAGTGACTTATCTCGCGGTCGAACGGCCATCGATCATGCTCGGGAAATTTCTGACGGGACGAAGCGCTGCCGCGTCCGCGAGAGCGAATCAGGCCTCCTGAAAATCGATCCTGTTGTCTGGTGCTTCGCTCGCGGGTGAGCGGAGCGCTGCTTTTGTGCGTGCGCGTTTCCTGACGGTGCATCGCGCACCAGGAACCAGAGCGGCAGACATTGACGACGTCAACGCACCGAATCCGGGCACTTGGCTGAAAGCCTTGTGTGGCAAGGCGCAGAGGCCTTGCCACAGAATTGGACTTTGCCTGGCACAGCTCGTGCGTTATTGAATTCCATCTTGTATGCAAGACGGAATTCATGTCCAACTCACCTGATCCATTCGACTGTCCACGCGTCGCGGCTCTGCTGGCCGCTTACGCAGAGCGGCGCCGCTCGCCGCTGACGGTCATCGACGCGATCTTCAAACGGATCCGCGCTGTCGATCGCCCGGAAGTGTGGACGCTGCGTTTGCCGGAGGACGCGGTGCGCTCACGGGCAAGGGCGCTCGAAGACAAGCTTGCTAAAGAAGGCGATGCGGTGTTCGAACGCATGCCGCTGTTTGGCGTGCCGTTCGCGGTCAAGGACAATGTGGACGTAGCGGGGCTGCCGACGACCGCCGCTTGCAAACCCTTCAGCTACGCGCCCGACGTGTCCGCTTTCGCCGTCCAGCGGCTGCTCGATGCAGGCGCGATTCTCATCGGCAAGACGAATCTCGATCAGTTTGCTACGGGCCTCGTTGGCACGCGCTCGCCCTATGGCGCGGTGCGCCAGGTTAAATTTCCCGGGCACGTATCTGGGGGATCGAGCTCCGGGTCGGCGGTGGCGGTTGCCGCCGGATGCGTCGCGTTTTCGCTCGGTACGGATACAGCCGGGTCCGGCCGGGTGCCCGCGGGATTCAACGGGCTGGTCGGGCTGAAGCCGTCGTTGGGTCTGGTGAGCAAAAGGGGTGTGGTGCCCGCTTGCCGGAGCCTGGATACGCTATCGATCTTCGCGCACGACGTAGCCGACGCGTGGCACGTCCTGACGCAAATGGCGAAGTTCGATGCGCTCGATGCCTACTCGCGCAAGCTGCCGGCCTTGGGCGCGATCGCTTCGGCTGTACGTATCGGCGTGCCGGCCGAGCTGGAGTTTTTCGGCGATACCGCCGCTCAACATGCATTCCTCGCCACCCTCGATACCCTCTCAACCGAACTGCATGTCACGCCGCACGATATCGATTTCGCGCCGTTCATACGGGTATCGGCATTGCTCTACGATGGTCCCTGGGTCGCCGAGCGCCGTGCCGCGCTGGGCACGTTCTTCGAGACAAATTCGGCGGACATCGACGTGACGGTAGCGTCCGTGATCGGCCGGGCGGACCGCTTCAGTGCAGTCGATGTCTTCAACGGCCAATACGCGCTCGCAGAACTCAAGCGCGAAGTCGAGCGATGCTTCGACACCATCGATGTCCTGGTCGTCCCGACTGCGCCGACCCAGCCGCTGATCGCTGACGTGCAGGCAAACCCCATCGAACGTAATAGCGAACTGGGTTATTACACCAACTTCGTCAACCTGCTGGATCTATGCGCGCTGGCTGTTCCAGGCCTGCATCGCAGCGACGGTTTGCCGGCCGGCGTGACCTTGATCGCGCCCAGCGGCGCGGATCATCGGCTAGCCGGCTTGGGCGCGCGTATTCAAGCGCTATTCAACGATAAAACCAACCCGTCGCCCGATCTCCAACCGCTGCCATTCGAGGAGCCAAGCGTCGCGCTCGCAGTCGTCGGGGCGCATCTGCGAGGACAGCCGCTTAACCGGCAATTGCTGGAAGCGGGTGCCCGGTTCACGGATGCGACACACACCGCGCCGGGGTACCGGCTCTTTGCGCTCGCTAATACTTCGCCGCCCAAACCTGGGCTCATGCGCACCACGGACGGCGACGGCGCAGCCATCGCCGTGGAAGTGTGGGAGCTGCCCTTGCGCACGTTCGGCAAGTTCGTGATGGATGTGCCATCGCCGATGGGTATTGGCACGGTGGCGCTGAGCGATGGCCGCGTCGTCAAGGGTTTCATCTGCGAGCCGTCGGCTGTATCGGCGGAAAGCGGTGCTCAAGACATTACGGCTTTTGGCGGCTGGATCGCCTACCTCGACAGTCTTCAAAAGCAGCTCAATAACCTCTAACCAGGAATCGAACGACATGACTAGCCGCCGCACTTTCATCAAAGACGCGAGCCTGTTGGCACTCGCGACCATGGCCCCGTTCCAGTCGGTGTTCGCTGCGGGGAAAACTACTGTTGGCGTGATCTATGTCGGCGCGCGCGGCGATTATGGCTACAACCAGGCGCAAGCGTCGGCGGCGGCGATCATCAAGAAGCTGCCCAACGTGAAGGTCGTTGAAGAAGAGAACGTGCCCGAGACCATCGCGGTCCAGAAGACCATGGAAGCGATGATCGAACAAGACGGCGCAACGCTCATTTTTGCGACCTCGTTCGGCTACTTCGATCCGCATGTGCTCAAGATGGCGGCCAAGTACCCGAACGTCCGGTTCGCGCATTGCGGTGGCTTATGGAAGCAGGGCAATCCGCCCAATATCGCGAGCTATTTTGGTTATATCGATGAATGCCAGTATCTGAACGGCGTGGTCGCGGGTCACATGACCAAGAGCAAGAAGCTTGGCTTCGTTGCCGCCAAGCCGATTCCGCAGGTGCTGCGCAATATCAACTCGTTCACGCTCGGTGCGCAGTCCGTCGATCCCGCCATCACCACGCAGGTTATTTTCACCGGCGACTGGTCGATGCCCGTGAAGGAAGCGGAAGCCACCAACAGTCTCGTCGATCAGGGTTGCGACGTGCTGACGTGCCACGTGGATGGGCCGAAGGTCGTGGTGGAAACAGCGGAAAAGCGCGGCGTGATGAGTTGCGGTTATCACGCGAGCCAGGCCGCGCTTGCGCCCAAGGGTTATCTCACCGGCGCGGAATGGGACTGGGCAACGCCGTATAAGGAACTCGTCGCCGATGCGCAGGCTGGCAAGCCGCAGCCCAACGTGCTGCGCGGCGGTCTCAAGGAAGGTTTCGTCAAGATGTCGCCGTATGGCGCGAAGGTCACGCCCGACGCGAAGAAGGCCACGGACACGATCAAAGCCAGCATGATGGCGGGCGAGTTCGTGATCTTCAAGGGGCCGATGAAAGATAACAAAGGGGGCACCGCGATTGCCGCCGGAACCAGTCACGCGCAGACCGACTACACGCTGGAGAGCATGAATTATCTCGTGGCGGGTGTGACCGGTCAGATCTGATGATGGCCTTGCCTTCCTGAAGGAGCCGTGATGCGTCCCAATGCCCCGACTGCCCGCGTTTTCCTTGCGCTGTTACCGGCGATCCCGACGGTGCTCGCGCTCGCCGGAACCCTGGTGCTGTTCTCGTTATTCCTGCTGGTGCAGGGCCAGCCGGTCCTCGATGCCGTCGGCCTGATTTTCCAGGGCGCGTTCGGCTCGTCGTTCGCCTGGCAAAGTACCTTGCTGCGCGCTTCGCCGCTTATGCTGACGGCGCTGTGCGTGGCGTTGCCGGCACAGGTCGGGTTGATTGTGATCGGCGGCGAGGGCGCGTTGGCGCTGGGGGGCATGTGCGCGGCAATCGTCCCGCAGATGCTGCCGGCCGGCACGCCGTGGTTGATCGCCACGCCGCTGATGGCGCTCGCGGGCATGCTGGCGGGCGCGGTCTGGATCGGTGCGGTCGGGGCGTTGCGCCAATGGCGGGGCGTCAATGAAACCATCAGCAGCCTCCTGATGGCGTACATCGCGATCGCGCTGTTCAAGCATCTTGTCGAAGGGCCGTTGCGCGATCCGGCAAGCCTTAATAAGCCCTCCACGCTCCCCGTTCCGCCTTCGATGATGATTGGGTCGCTCCCTGGCCTCGAAGTCCACTGGGGCCTCTTGTGGGGCGTCGTCGCATGCATCGCGGCGTGGATCTTCGTCAAGTACAGCACCAAGGGTTTCGCGATGCGCGTCGTCGGCGGCAGCAACCGCGCTGCGCGTCTGGTCGGCTTGCCGGTGAACCTTCTTGCGTTCACCGCCTGCGCCCTTGGTGGTGCGGCTGCTGGTCTTGCCGGCATGTTCGAAGTCGCGGCGGTGCAGGGCAGCGCCAACGCGTCGCTGCTCGCCGGTTACGGTTACGCGGGCATTCTCGTCGCGTTCGCCGCGCGCCAGAATCCGCTCGCGATCATCGCGTGTGCGCTGATGATCGGCGGGATCGAAGCGAGCGGCAGTCTGCTGCAACGCCGGCTCGATCTTCCCGATGCCACCACGCTTGTCCTGCAAGGCCTGCTATTTGCCAATCTGCTTGCATGGGAAGCGCTCGGCGGGAGGATCGCTGCATGGCGCGTGCAACTGCAAGCCGCCGCACTGGCCGACATCAACCTGCCGATGGAGCAAACCCATGCCTGATGCACATTCGCCCGTCGTGATCCTGCTGCTGTCGCTGGTTGCCGGCGCGATTCGCGTCAGCACGCCTTATCTTTTCGTGAGCCTTGGTGAATGCCTGACCGAAAAGGGCGGTCGCGTGAATCTTGGGCTCGAAGGCATTCTCGTGTCCGGCGCGATGAGCGGTTATGCCGCTTCTTTCATGACCGGCTCGCCGTGGGCCGGCGTGCTTGCGGCAGGCTTCGTCGGCTTGTTGCTCGGATGCCTGCACGGACTCGTGTGCTCGTTGCCCCGGGTGTCCGATATTGCGTTCGGCATCGCGCTGATGTTGCTGGGGACCGGGTTGGCGTTTTATCTGGGCAAGCCGTTCATCGAACCGCAAGCGCCGGGCCTTCAGTCTTTCGATCTGGGCACGTGGACGAGTTCTCCGCAATTGCACAACGCGCTGCATATCAACCCGCTGTTCGTGATCGGCGTGGTGCTGGCGTTCGTGCTGCAGTGGGGGTTGCGCAGCACGCGCTGGGGCATGACCTTGCGTCTGGTCGGCGATCACGCCGAAACGGCCCGCGCGATGGGTTATCCGCTCACGCGAATTCGCATTGCCGCGACGGCGGCCGGCGGTTTTTTCGCGGGGATCGGCGGGGCGTATCTGTCGCTGGTGTATCCGGGGAGCTGGAATGAAGGGCTATCCAGCGGACAAGGGTTGATGGCCGTCGCGCTTGTTATCTTTGCGCGCTGGCAGCCGTTGCGATGCCTGTGGGCCGCGCTGCTCTTTGGCGCGGCGGGGGCCCTCGGGCCGGCGTTGCAGGCGGTAGGCGTGACGAGCGGGTATTACCTGTATAACGCCGCGCCTTACGTGCTCACGCTCGCGATCATGATCATCAATTGCCGTCCAGACAGGACACTTGCCGGCGCTCCGGGCGAGCTGAGTCTCACGCGTTAGCGACCTTCCATTCATTTCAAGGCGGCCACGACCATGAACCGATTCATTGATGCCAGACCGTACCCCTGGCCCTTCGACGGCAACCTGCGCCCGGATAACACGGCGCTCGTCGTGATCGACATGCAGACGGATTTCTGCGGCCACGGTGGTTACGTCGACAAGATGGGTTACGACTTGTCGCTGACCCGTGCGCCCATCGAGCCGATCAAGCGGGTCATGGCCACGATGCGCGAGCAGGGCTTCACGATTATTCATACGCGCGAAGGGCATCGGCCGGATCTGTCGGACCTGCCCGCGAACAAGCGCTGGCGCAGCCGCCGTGCAGGCACCGAAGGCGTTGGAATTGGCGACGACGGCCCGTGTGGCCGCATTCTCGTGCGCGGCGAACCGGGCTGGGAAATCATCGGCGAGCTGGCGCCGCTGCCGGGCGAGATTGTCATCGATAAACCCGGCAAAGGCTCGTTCTGCGCCACCGATCTCGAGCTGATCCTGCGCACGCGAGGGATCGTGAATCTCGTGCTGACCGGGATCACCACGGACGTCTGCGTCCATACGACGATGCGCGAGGCGAACGATCGTGGTTTCGAATGCACCGTGCTCGCGGACTGTTGCGGTGCGACCGACCCCGGCAACCACGACGCGGCCTTGCACATGATCACGATGCAAGGCGGCGTCTTCGGTGCGGTCTCCGATTCGCACGCGCTCCTGACGACACTCGGCGGCTGATCATGTCGACCTTTTCGCATGCGTTAGGCGTGGACGTGCACAACGCCGGCAAATCGTTCGGCGCGTTTCGCGCGCTGGACAATGTGTCGATCACGGTCCGGCCGGGCACGGTCCACGCGCTGCTCGGTGAAAACGGCGCGGGGAAAAGCACGCTCGTGAAAGGGCTCGTGGGTTACGGCCTGCTCGACGAAGGGCAGATTTCAGCCGGTGGCCGCGAGGTCCGCATTGCTTCACCGCGCGATGCGCAGGCGTTGGGCATCGGCATGGTGTACCAGCATTTCACACTGGCGTCGGGGTTGTCGGTCGAGGAGAACCTGCTGCTCGCGCGGGGGCGTATGCCGTGGAAAATCCAGTGGAAAGAGGAACGCTCCGCGCTTGAGGCGTTCATGCAGCGCATGCCGTTTCGCCTGCCGCTCGACGCGCCTGTTTCGGGCCTGGCCGCAGGGGAAAAGCAGAAGCTGGAAATCCTCAAGCAGTTGTATCTGAAGCAGCGTTTTCTCATTCTCGATGAGCCTACCTCCGTACTGACGCCGCAAGAGGCGGACGAAGTGCTCGGGCTGATGCGCGATCTGACCGCGCGCGGCGAGTTGACCGTGCTGATGATCACGCACAAGTTCCGCGAAGTGATGGCGTATGCCGACGACGTGACCGTGCTGCGCAAGGGCAGGCAGGTCGGCACGAGTGCGGTATCGGCGACGAATCGCGATGCACTGGCCTCGTTGATGATGGGCGCCGCCGAGACACGCGACACCGCTGTCATGGACGCGGTCAATGCCGAGCGGGTGGCGCGCAAACCAGTGGACCCGGCAGCACGAATACGGCTCGCCATGCGCAATATTTCCATCGACGACGATCGCGGCCATGCAGCCGTCAAACGTGCATCGCTCGAAGTGAGGTCAGGGGAAATACTCGGCATTGCGGGGGTATCGGGGAATGGGCAGAAGGAACTGGTCGAGGCGTTGGTCGGGCAACGTCGCGTGAGGATCGGCGAGATGGAAATCGCAGGCGATGCATACCACGCCACGCGCGAAGAAATGACGCAGCGGCGGGTGTTTGCCATCCCTGAGGAACCGCTTAAAAATGCGTGCGTAGCGAGCATGAGCGTCGCGCAGAATCTGGCCCTTCGCGACTTCGACCGGACGCCGTTGCGGCGCGGCGGATGGCGCCTCGACCGGCGCGCGATGCGCGAGCGCGCTGCGCATTTGATCGATGATTTCAACGTCCGGCCGCCGTTGCCGGAGCGCGCTATCGGCACGCTCTCGGGCGGTAACGTTCAACGTGCAGTGCTTGCTCGCGAGCTGGGCCAGCCCGTCGACGTGCTGATCGTGGCGAACCCGGTGTTCGGTCTCGATTTCGCATCGGTGGCGGATATTCATGCACGCATCATGGCGGCGCGCGATGCCGGCGCGGCTGTCCTGCTCGTGAGCGAGGACCTCGATGAACTGCTGGAACTCGCAGATCGCATCGTCGTGATCGCTGAGGGCGAGCTTGTGTATGAGACAGCCGCCGCCAACGCAGAGCGTGCGACACTGGGCCACTACATGGCGGGGCATGGTGACTCGATGACACAAGGCGCGCCCGCTGCCGAAGCTTTGAAGGAGGTCATTGAATGAGATCGAACCCATCCAAAGGCAGGCCATGACGATCACGATACCCGCGCAACCCGGGCCATTCACCTTCGATCCATCGGCGACTGCACTCGTCATCATCGACATGCAACGCGATTTCATCGAACCCGGCGGTTTCGGAGAATCGCTGGGCAACGACGTGTCGCTGTTAGCGCAGATCGTGCCCACTGTCGCCTCGCTGCTGGCTTTCGCGCGTCGAAGTGGATGGTTGGTGGTCCACACGCGTGAGTCGCATGCAGCGGATCTGTCGGACTGCCCACCGGCCAAGCGGCTTCGTGGCGCACCCAACGCGCGCATTGGGGATGACGGACCGATGGGCCGCATCCTGATTCGTGGCGAACCGGGTAATGCGATCGTCGATGCCGTTGCGCCTGTGGAAGGCGAACTGGTCATCGATAAACCTGGCAAGGGCGCTTTCTATGCGACCTCGCTGACTCATGAACTGGAGGCGCGGCGCATCACGCATCTTGTGTTCGCCGGCGTGACGACTGAGGTTTGCGTGCAGACATCGATGCGAGAAGCGAACGACCGCGGTTACGATTGTCTGCTTGTCGAGGACGCGACCGCCAGTTATTTCCCGGCGTTCAAGCAGGCGGCGCTCGAGATGGTGCGGTCCCAGGGCGGGATTGTCGGCTGGACCGCGCCCCTGTCATCTGTTACCGCAGCGTGAGGAACTCGCAAACGATGGAAATCAACCTGCCGGAAGTCATTGCAGAAGTGTGTGCGGCGTTCGTCGCGTACGAGCGTGCGCTGGTGGCGAACGACATCGAAACGATGAACGCGCTCTTCTGGAACGCGTCCGAGACGGTGCGCTACGGTATTGCCGAAATCCAGCATGGCGGCGAGGCGATTCGCGAGTGGCGCGAAAACTGCGCACCCGTGCCCGCCTCGCGTATGTTGCACCGCACGGTTATCACTACGTTCGGCACGGACTTCGCGACCGTCAGCACTGAATTCACCAGCGACGAAACGCCGTTGATCGGGCGCCAGATGCAGAGCTGGGCACGACTCGGTCCTGCCAATGGCTGGAAGATCGTCGCCGCGCACGTGAGCCTTATCCCCAAGCCCTGAAACGCCGATAATAAGAACAAAGGGGAACCCGAATGCAGGAAGAGTCGATTGAAACGAACGTCGAAGCCGTCGAGCCCAATGCCGCCAACCCGCTTGCCGAGCAGGTCTACCAGCGGCTGAAAAGCGACATCTTCAGCTTCCGGCTTTTTCCGGGCGATCGCTTTTCAGAGAACGGTATTGCGCAGTACTACGGCGTATCGCGCACACCGATGCGCGACGGCTTGTTCCGGCTGCAGCGAGAAGGGTATCTGGAGGTCGGTTTCCGGCGCGGCTGGAAAGTCGCGCGCATCGACTTCGACCAGATGGATCAGCTCTACGATCTGCGCATCGTGCTTGAAGTGGCCGCGCTCGAGCGACTGACGTCAGGCGGCGAAGCGGCGCGTGACGCCATCGATGCGCTCAAGGCAATCTGGTGCGTCGAGCCGGAAGCTCGCGAATCCGATCCGGTCAAGATGTTCGGCATGGACGAGAATTTTCATCGCCAGATTGTGGCCGCCACGCGCAATGCCGAAATGGTCCGCGTTCACAACGACGTCACCGAGCGTATTCGTATCGTGCGCCGCCTCGACTTTCTGAAACCTCATCGAACCAGCGCGACCTACGACGAGCACTCGACCATGCTGCATCTCATCGAGCGCAACCGGCTGACCGAGGCGACCATCCTGCTGCGCGCTCATATCACGCAGAGCAAGCTTGAGGTGCGGAAAATCACCTTGTCGATGCTGGATGCCGCCCGCGATGTGAAGCTGCCGTTCGTGTCTTAGGTGCGGCCGGGCCGTTTGCACCGGTCGCGTGAGGCCATGAGATTTCTGCTACTGCGCAGCGTGCTTGAACGACTCTAGCTCGCTCGTGAACCGCTGAGTGCGTACGCCGTTGCTGCCGTAGTATTCCTCGTCGGCTTTAACCCAACGGCCGATTTCGGGAACGTACCAGAATGCCTTGTAGAGCCGGCCGGTTGCCACGACCGGACTGGCCCTTCGGGTTTGCATCACGATAGTCGCACCCGCCTGATTGGCGACGGTTCCTGTTGTCGCGGACTGCATGGGAGCGGTCTGCACCGTCCATTGGCCTTCGGCTTCGATCTTGATCGCTTCAAATTTACCCGCTGGAACTTCGACGGATTCAGGACCGACAACCTTGAATCGAGTATCGACCGATTCCGAATCGTGCTTCACGTTCGGGTGCGCTTCGCTATATTTCACCTGCCACGTCTTTCCGACCGAAAGCGGGAACGACAAAGGCTGATTGACCATCGTTTCGGTTCCGTTCACGTTACGCGAGCGGCTCCAGTCTGCGCCTTCGACTAGTTCATTTGCGGCTTGGGTCGTGCCGGCCTGCTTCGTTTCGAAATAGATATGGTCGGACGTTGTACGCAGCACGACGATCTCGTCATGCGTCTGGCGCCAACCGTTGGGCGCGGTCTCGACTGTCTCGACATAGGTCCATGTATCCCCCGGGTGGAGCTTTGGTGTGGACATGGATTCTGCGTTCACAAGCATCGGAGCGGCCAACAAAATCAGTAGCGGGAGGGTTCTTATCGTTTTCATGGTCATTGGTTCTTATCTTATTGATATGCGGACGGATTCTAGCCACTAAATCTTTCGCTTAGCATTCATCTCGCGCTGCCGAGGCGGGCTAGGTCATTTCGTCAACTTGCAAATTTTCTGGGCCGCTGTCGGCAATTCCTCCAGGGACGGCCGTTTAATATAATGAAGCAGCAACCCTGCATGAGCGAAAATTCATGCGACGCGCCCAAGCAGTTACTGATCCCGAAGTTCGTTAGCGTGACGTCCATCATGGAGACAAGACATGAATCCGTTGCTTGCCGGCAGATGCCTTTGCGGCTCAGTCCATTACGTGGTGAAGGACGAGTTCGCCTATGCATTGAACTGCCACTGTTCAAACTGTCGGCGCGCAACGGGCTCAGCATTCAAGCCATTCGCAGGGATCGAGCGTGAAAAGTTGAATATCACTGAAGGGCAAGACAACCTGTTGATTTTCGGTGACAAGAATGCGGCGCACGATGTTCATTGCAATACATGCGGCAGCCTTATGTTCTCGGTGGTTCGGGAGGGCGAGTTCGTTCACGTTACTTTGGGAACGCTCGAAGACACTCCTTCGATCTGCCCAACCGCACATATTTTTGTTGCCTCCAAGGCCGCTTGGTATTCCATAACCGACCAATTACCGCAGCACGACGAATTTGGATAGAAACGGTGAGCCGGTCATTGAAGGGCCGCTCATGAGGATGACGAATGGCGGTAGAATTTCAACTCGTTCCACTTTGCAGCAGGGACCTTGTAAAACGACAGGGCAATTGCCGTGAATAAAACCGACCTTTCCAACGTCTACCGAGACTACATTGCCTGCCTGAATAAGCAGGACTGGCCCAAGCTGGAACAGTTCGTTCATGACAACGTGCACTACAACGGTCGGCGGATCGGGTTATCAGGTTATCGCGAGATGCTGGAGAGAGACTTTAGTGAAATTCCAGACCTCCAATTCAACATTCAGCTGTTGATTTCCGATGCGCCTTATATAGCCAGCCGGCTAGGCTTCGCCTGTACGCCCAAGGGAACATTCCTTGGGCTCCCTGTAAACGGGAAAAGGGTCTCCTTTACAGAGAATGTGTTCTATCAGTTCCGGGCGGAAAAGATCGAGCAAGTATGGTCAGTTATAGATAAGGCGGCTATCGAAGCTCAGCTTTAGCGCAATAAATTACCCGTAAGCATGCGCCGCAGCATCTGGAAGCGACACGGCTTCACCTCGCCTGCTTGGCTCTCGCCCATCGATTCAATCCCGCGCAAACGAGCAGCAAGGACGCAGTCACGAAAAACACCGCGCGCAAGCTGAAATGCGCGCCGATTTGCCCGCCGATCAACGGGCCGATGACCTGCCCGCTAAACTGAGCGGACTGAAGATAACCGAGCGTCTTGCCGGAATTGTGATCGGCCACCGCGTGCCGCACTTCCTTGGCAATCGATGGAAGAAGTCCTGCGAGCGTCATGCCCATCAAGCCGCGAAGAATGGCCAGTTGCCACCATTGGGTGACGAACGCCTGCGGTACCATGATCACGCCCGTAGCAAGCAGGCACCCAATGATCACTTTCGAGCTTCCGACGCGATCGGCAAGCGCGCCGAGGCGGGCGGCAGTCAACATGCTGCCGAACGCCGACGCCGCCATCACGATTCCGGCCATGCGTGCAACGTGATCGCCCGACACACCGAGTTGTCCGATATAGACGGTGATGATCGGTTCGATCGACATGTTCGCAAGCAACACCATCATTGCCGTCACGAGCAATACGAGGATCACCCCGCGATTGATCGTGGAGGGTGATACCCCGCCGGTGTCCGTACGCTTCTTCGCGTCGGTGATGCGATCGAAGTCCTCGCGCACAACCACAATGGTCAGCAGCGCGGCCACCGCGATGATCGCTCCGCCGACGAAGAATGTGCCGCGGATGCCGACCCATGTCGGCAGGAAACCGCCCACCAGCGGTCCTACGAGATTGCCCGCGAGGGCGCCTGTAGACAGCACGCCGAGTGCCCATCCTGAGCGCTCGCGCGGGACCTGCGTCCCGACCATGACTATGGACGCGGAGGCGTAACCGCCGATCAATCCCGCGATCAGCCGCAGCACCACCAGCTCGGTCAGGTTATGCGCTACGCCGATCAGCGGCATCACGACGGCCATGCCGACCGCCGCGCGAACCAGCATGGGCTTGCGACCGTACCGGTCCGCAAGACGCCCCCACAGCGGCGCGGTGATCGCGGTGCCGAAAAAAGTCGCGCCAAACGCAACGCCCGACCATTGCACGACCGCCGACGGCGTGCTCACGCCCAACTGCTGCACGTACAGCGGCAGAGACGGCAGCAACATGCTGAGACTCAGCAGGGTTGTAAAAGACCCGAATACGCAGACGAAAAGATTGCGCCGCCAGTACGGCGCGTTGCGTTCGGCATAGCTGAGCCTCTGGACATGGCCATCCGACGGCATGAGCGAACTGCTTGCTGGCTGATTCATGGGGGCCTCGATCGTTCTATCAGGCGTTGAGCGATGGCCGGGGCATGTGCGTCGATCCGGGTCGCCATCGCAAAAGGAGTAGACCGCTTGCATGTTATCTTAATTTAGGAATATGATCTTCTCATCCTTCTCTAATTGAGATTTACATGGATCACACTAGTCTCGACATTTTTCGCGTCGTCGCCGCCGAACTCAGCGTGACCCGGGCGGCCAAGCGGCTCGGCCGCGTGCAGTCGAACGTGACCACGCGAATCCAGCAGCTCGAAGAGGAACTGGGGGTGGC
>Ga0073928_10002485_pt1 | contig 31508 bp, 23 predicted proteins | sample PaiPotPPA55metaG_FD_76969 | JGI IMG/M metagenome (GOLD analysis project Ga0073928, IMG submission 76969) | Iron sulfur acid spring bacterial and archeal communities from Banff, Canada, to study Microbial Dark Matter (Phase II) - Paint Pots PPA... ...
CAAGTGGCGCTTTTCTATCTATCAGCTTAGCGATTTGTACGTGCTCCGAGAGAAGGCTCCTATTTCCTAGCTCTTGGGAAAGTTAGGATTCGCCTTCACTTCCAGCATTTGCTTGGTGTGGCGTTCGCTGTGCGCGGCAATCAATAGCACCCATTCGTAGCCGTCGAGTTTGCCCAGAGGGCTGTCGGATAGATGCGCCCGGAGTCCGGTGACGTTTTTCAAATATTCTTCCGTGACAGCTCGGCTCTCCACGAAGTGCTTTTGTGCGGCACTCGGAGAACCGAAGCGGTTGGTGGGTTGTAATGGCTCCGGCGCCTGGGCCTTATGCGAGCGGTCCGGCACCATGGTCAGTACCCCTTCATCGGCTTTCTTCGTTTCCTCTTGGTCCCTAACGGGCACAACGGGAGTCTTCATCACCTGCTCTTGTGTCATGCCTCGAAGCATGTCCTCCGCTGCGGCCAAGTGCTCCATCACTTGTGCCACAGACCAACGATCCGGCGTGGGCTTAAAATTCCATTGCGCGTCCGATAGCCCTTTGGTTGCGTCTAGCACGCCCTTCTTCGTGGACTCAAGGTATTGTAAAGCGCGGTCCTTCTCCGCCTGCGAAACGTCCTGCGCCTTTGCCGACGCAGCGCCTGCCAGCGCCAGCAGAACAATCACTGCTCCTGCCCGAAATCGTTTCATGACCTGTTTCCTCTCTCTTTTAGATTGGGTAAGGGAACGGAGTTCACCACTTCACCGAGCCTTGCGCCCGCAGGCTGTGGCTAATCCGCCTGCGAAACCATCTCTCCACGTAACTGGCAATGTACCAGTGATCGCATCGACCGTCCACGGGCCATCGCCTCCCTTCTATTACGAAGCCCTGAGTGCGTTTGTTTCGCCGCCCTCCGCGCTTTTTTTCCTGTGTCCTCGGGCGCCGCCCTCCGCGCTCTCTGTTTGAACCTCCTTGCCCCTCTCCGTCTGGCGATTTGCCCGAAACCCATGTATTTTGTTTGCTCGTCTCAGCACCTGACGAAACCGTGGAACCCATCTCCCACTTCTTCTATTCCGACAGGCTCAAGCTGCAATTTTGGGATTATGGCCAGGACAGCAAGCCCGCGTTGGTCCTGGTGCACGGTGCGCTCGACCACGCGCGCAATTGGGACTGGGTCGCCCAGGTCCTGTGTGAGCACTATCACGTCTATGCGCTCGATCTGCGCGGGCACGGCAACAGCGCCTGGGCCCCCGGCGCGATGTATAGCGTTGCCGAGCACGTTCTCGATCTGTCCGCGCTCCTCGAAATCATCAACGATTTCCCGATTCGGCTTGTCGGCCATTCCCTCGGGGGCGCCATCGTCCTGCACTATGCGGGCGTGTATCCTGCCCGCGTAAAGAAATCAGTGTCGATTGAGGGGCTTGGCTTCCCGCCTGGACACCGCGTGCACGGGCCGGCTTCGGATCGCGTTCGCCACTGGATTGAGACTGTCCGCGACCTGGAAAAGCGCCGGCCCAAGAGTTATCCAAATATCGATGCCGCCATCGCGCGCATGAAGGAAGTCAACCCGCGGCTCTCCGACGAAGTAGCGCGTCACTTGACCCTGCACGGCACGAACTGGGAATCCGACGGATCGCTGCTATGGAAATTCGATAACTATGCGCGGGCCATTTCTCCCTATGGTCATCACATGGAGGACGCTGTTGAGCTTCTCAGCCGGATTACTAGCCCCGTGCTGTTTTTCTGGGGACTGGAAAGTTTTCTGCCCGTCCCCGAAGAGGACCCGCGTTACCAAGCCATCGCCCATAGCCGTCTGATCAAGGTCCCTAATGCCGGTCACTGGGTGCACCACGATCAGCTAAAGCTGTTCCTACAAGAATCGACGGAATTTCTGGCAGAAGGCAGCGGACAATTTTGACAAGTCGGATGGAGACCTCTCACGACCACGTCCGTAGGGACAGGGATTTGGTTCTTCGGCCGATGTTTCAGGAAGGAAATGAGCGCCGCGCGTCTGCCTTGCGGCAGTGTACGGCGCTCAGGGGGTCGTGGCTGGTGGATTGTGGGTTCGCTGAGGAAGTACTTCCGGTAGAAGCCTGCTTGTAGGGGCTGGCGCGTACGTCGCGCGCGCTATGACCCTAGCAAAGCTTGTTAGTCGCGGTCCCGTTCTCATCAGCTTGTCAACATTTCCAGAGAGGATGAATGCAGGACGGGTGCCAAATTCCGCGTCGTATGCTGCTGACTTTCCTGAGATCGCAAAGAGCGCGAGTCAGGCGCTGTGCTTCAACACGGAAAACTGTTACCCACCGGTACATACGAGCTTCAAATCAGGAAAGAGCTAGAGACGCGCGCTCACCGAGGCTTGGCCCGATTTCGTGGCTTTGGGCCTTTCCTCCGAGCCCTCTTTCAGATAGCGGTATAAGCTGGTTCGCCCGATTCCCAACACCTGAGCGGCGCGCAGGCGATTTCCTTGGCACATATCGAGTATCCGGTGAATGTGGACTTTGCGCATCTCCTCCAGCGACAACGGACGCCAGTCGTCGCCTTCCGTGCGTGGTCCGCGATGCTGCAGGCCTTCCGGCAAGTCCGCGAGGTCGATAAAGTCCCCGCTGGTGGTGATGCAGGCGCTGGAGATCACGTTCTCCAACTCGCGCACGTTTCCCGGCCAGGCATGCTGCAGCAGGACCGCTTGCGCGCGCCGCGTTAGCCCTGAAATGGTCTTTCCGTACGCGTCGTTGTATTTCTTCAGGAAAAATTGCACCAGCAGCGGGATGTCCTCCAAGCGTTCGGTCAGCGAAGGAAGGCGAATCTGGATCGAACACAGCCGGTAATATAGATCTTCCCGGAAACGCCCAGCCAGGACCTCCGCACGCAGGTCGCGGTTGGTCGCCGCGATCAGCCGCACGTTGACTTGCCGCACCTCCGGCGAGCCTACGCGCTGGATTTCACGGTTTTGGATCACGCGCAGCAGCTTGGCCTGCATGGGGAGGGAGGTTTCCCCTACTTCATCGAGAAACACCGTTCCGTTGTTAGCGAACTCAAATAAGCCCGGCCGCGTATCGGTCGCACCGGTAAACGATCCGCGCAGGTGCCCGAAGAGCTGGCTCTCGAGCAGGGTATCCACGAGCGCCGAACAGTTGCACACCGCCAGTTTCTGTTGGCTCACGGGACTAATCTGGTGGATGGCGCGCGCGACCAGCTCTTTGCCCGTGCCGGTCGCGCCGATCAGCAAAACGTTCGTGTAGTGGCGCGCCACTTTGCGCGCAAAGTCAAACACCTCCAGCATCGCCGGGCTTTTTCCCACGATGCCATGGAACTCCAAATCCTTCAGCAACTGCTCTTCGAGCTCGCGGACACGCCGCCGCTGATCGTAGAGCGCTGCCACTTCGTCCAGCGTGCGCTTTAGCCGGGTGCGATCAATGGGTTTGGGCAGAAAATCCGTAGCGCCGCGGCGCACAGCCTCCAGCGCCGAATCAAGGGTGTACTCGCCGGTCATAATGATCACGTGCAGGCCAGGGTCGCAGCGCAGTGCCTGATCCAGGAACTGGTAGCCGTCCATTCCCGGCATATGCACGTCTGCCAGCACAAGCCGGCAACGCCCGTACTGCACCAGTTTCAATGCTTCTGCAGGATTGGAGGTAAGGACAGGCTCATAGCCCATACTGGAAACCAGCTCTGCCAACATTTCCAGTTGCGCGGGATCATCGTCCAGAATGCAAGGGGTGAGCGAACTTTTCGCCGCTCCGGCTTGCACAGGTTTGAGGTGAGCGTGGGCCACACCAACTGCATCGCATCTTAGCTTCCACGCGCCAAAGATAATCCTGGGCGAAATCTGTGGGCCAAGTGCGCCGGGTAAGTTGTTGTTTTCAAACGCGAATACGGTTCAGCGAGCCGTTCCGAACAGCGCCCTTGCTAGCTTTTTGGCGACTCGAGGGGCCTTGCAGTCACCACCATTTCGGACCCCTGTTCCATTTCGACACTCTCCCGCTCCGCCTAGCGGCTCTATTGGAACAGCTGTGTCCGGCCGCGCGAAGACACCGGTCGGAGGCGAAATTGCTGTTGACCTTCCGCGTTCCGCCCCACTAACTCTGCTTGGTACGCGACCGGATGCGACCGGTCATAGCTAATCGGCTGGAGCAAACGCAGGAATATGACAGCGCCTTCACTAAGGCCGCGGCTGAGTGTGACATGCTTGCCAGAGTCGTCGGCCCACTCCAATTCGGAGTTTTCCACGAAAAACGCTTTGTTCTCGTCCCAGCCGGAAACCTCTACGTGATAAAGATTCGTGGCCGGGTGTTCGGCAAGTCAGAATCATTCCTTCCTCCGCCGGACCGTGGGTGCAGGCAAAAGGCCAAGCCGATGCCATGTAAGTGCAAAGAGGCAATGCATTTGTTTGAATATCGGCAACGAAAAACTGTGCCGGGGAAGAGACGGCGAGACTAGAGTGTACGCATCTGAACCACTCGCCAGTTCTTTAAAAGTGGCTGCGCAGCAGGAGGTTGGTGGCGAAATTCTCCACCGGACCGTAGAAGTAGCGGAAAACGAGCAGGCCTACCAGCAGCCCCACCATGGCAAAGCTGTTGCCGCGCAGCCAGTCCAGGTAACGGTGCGCCCGGCTTTCACTCATGAACAGCATAATTCCCGCGCTGCCGTCGAGCGGCGGCACGGGAAGCAAGTTGAACGTGCCCAGCAGCAAGTTCAGTGAGAAAAACACGAACAACACCACAGTGAGTAGGGTGGGCTGTCCCGTTTCCGGATTCGCTTGCAGCCAGCCCAAGCTGTGGCCCACTCGCAAGCCAACTGTGGCCAATAGCATTAGGGTGTAATTGGCCGCCGGCCCGGCCAGCGCCATCAATGCCGCCCGCCGCGGATACCGGCGCTCCCACTGCGCATCAAATGGCGCGCTGGCCCAGCCGATCATACTGTGAGTGAAAATAAACGACAGAATCGGGATCACCACCATGCCCCATGGCTCGCGCTGAATATGCGGCACCGGATTCAATGAAACCTGCCCGCCCAACGCGGCTGTTTCATCACCGCCCAGCTTGGCCACTAGCGCATGCGCCGCCTCGTGGCACGTGGTCGAAAATAGGAAGGCCACATACCAGACAAATCCGTAGGCCAGCAGTTCCGTTGAAAAGTTAGGCATGAACGCTAAAGCGTAGAGCTTCCGTTATCGATTTGCAACCGCAGCACGTCGGTCTCTTCTCTGCTGCATGCCTGTGCCCTACTTTAATTTCTCTCCTTACGCAGTCCGGTTTCAATGGAAGACTTCTCCTCAGCCGTCAGCTTGCGACAGGATCCCTTCGCCAGGTCGCCGAGGGTCAGGCCACCAATGGCAACGCGCACTAACCGCAACACTTCCACGCCGAGCGTTCCCAGCATTCTACGAATCTGCCGGTTCTTCCCCTCGTTCAATACAATTTCGAGCCACGAATTACGTTGCCCGCGCCGCAACTCACGAACGAGCTGCACACGGAGCAAATCGCCCCCGTCGCGGACGCCGCGCCGAAGAGCCTGCAGCAACGCCTCATCCGTGAGCGCCGCGACCTGCACGTGGTATGTCTTGGCGACCTGCCCTGCTGGATCAAGCACCCGCGCCGCCCATTCCGAATCATTGGTCAATAGCAGCAAGCCTTCGCTGGCTTTGTCCAACCGGCCTACCGGGGCCAGCCACCCGCGGCCCTCGCCGATGTAGTCATAGACCGTCTCGCGCCCCTTTTCATCTGAGGCGGTGGTGACCACGCCCCGCGGCTTGTTCAGCATCCAGTACGCTTTTTCGGCCGCCCGGATTTCCCGGCCGTCCACCTCAATCTTGTCCTGCCCTAGCCGTGCCAGCACTCGTGCGTCGCGCCGTACAACGCCATTCAACCGCACGCGCCCGGCCGAGATTAGGCCCGCCGCCTGCGCCCGCGAGCAATACCCCATTTTTGAGATAGCGCGCGCCAGCCCGACACTTTGAGGAGACCCAGGCGTTTTGGGCCGAACCTCGTGTTTTATCGCGGGATTCCTCGGCCGTCGCACCCGGAAAGTATAAACGCAATGGTAGCGTGAAAGGTGCGCGCTGGCGCGCGGTTTACAAAGCCTTATGTGTGGAACCGATCTGCGGAGCGAGAGATATGCAAGGGAGAAGGCTTAGGAGGAATTAGTAGAAGGAAGAAGGAACGACGCGTCCCAGCCCTACCGCTTCGGTTCTCGAAGCGTACCACGCCGCTCCTTCTCCTTCGACTTCGCGGAACTTGTTAGCCCGCACACGCATACTCTCAGACGCAAGCCGCCGCATCCATACATCGAATCTTGTAATCATTTTTCCCCTTTAATGTACCGTCCCCTGCCTCCCCGGCATCACACAACCACTCAATTTGTGCGTATCTCCGCCTGCGGGTTGGTACTTTCCCGGTTCCTGCATCCCGCGACTGTCCATATCCCGTCACGCAACGTCCTTTAATCTGCACCCTCATCTAGTAATTGCCGACCCAAAATCCAAGGTTCTTCCGGCCGCATTGCCAATTCCGGAAGCGCGAAAAGAGGAGCCGTGAACGCAGCAACCGCAATCCTGGCCGTCTTATTACTATTTGGAGCTGGCACCCGCGCCGTTCCGCAGGAGCAAGACAACCAATCGCAACCTATCGACCAGGTCGAAGTGAACAAGAATACCGGGACCGTTCAAAAGGTCGATACACAAAAACGCAAGCTGACCGTTCGCCTGGACAATGGCAAAACGAAAACGTTCCGCGTAGACAAAAACCCCAAGAACCTTGACCAGTTCCATCCGGGAGATCGCGTGCAAGTCTCTTCCACGGAAGAAATCGTAATGACGGCCGACAAGTCGAGCGACACCACCGGGACAGCAAAAAATACGGTATGGTTGGCGTTACACCGGAAGGCGAGAATCCCGCTATCTTTAAGGTAGAGACCACCGAAATAGCCGGAAGAATTATTTCCGTCGATCCGCAAAAGCGGCGCATTACTTTCGAGGATCCGGAAGGCAAAAAGCGGACGCTCAAGCTCAGCAAGAAATCAACAATCTCATCAATTCAAGCCGGGGCAAAATCTCAATATGGCAGTTACTGACGAGACTGCCATTGAACTCGTGAAGTGAGCAGGCGAGATGCCAGCCGCCCGGCGGCAGATGCCAGCTAACTCTTGCGATAAGACGACGTCTCGTGCTCGCTGAAGCCAGGTCGAGGGAAAAAATGGCGCGCCCGGAGGGACTCGAACCCCCGACCCTCTGCTTCGAAGGCAGACGCTCTATCCAGCTGAGCTACGGGCGCTTCTTTGATTCTAGAAGATTTGAGTCTCTCAGTCCTTCCGTTTATTACGTTACGGTCTTCGCAGCAGTATGAGCATCGGAATCGGCTTCTGACTATTTCGCCGCAGATACCAGCACGGCCTGTATCCCAAGTGCGGAAACAACGCGCGCACGCAGGTTACCGTCACCTCCGGCTGGCGCGCATCCAGCTCATATTCCGTTCTGCCGTTTTTCAGCGGAATCGCGTACAGCCGCACCATCCGCACGGAGTCGTAAGCGCTTCCCAATCGCGGATAAGACGCGCGCAACCGAATGGCGCCGTAATCGCCAGCATATAGGATCGTCGCGAGCGCCATCGCCAAAAACAGCGTGCGCCTAGCGAATTTCCCTAATGCTGGATTCAAGCGTTCGCTCTTTCACGGCGCGCAGCAGACGATTTATTGCGGCTCAGATCCCTTGACGTTGCGCGAGCCCGTTTCTTTCGACTCCAGCACCGCCGCCTTAACCAGACTTTTGTCCGCTGCCGCCAATACAGCGTCGCGCCCGCGCTGCAAGTCAAACATCGTTGGCACCACAAGCTGATCCGGAATAATTCCCGTGCCTTCGAGTTTCCGTCCCTTCGGCGAGAACCACAGCACTTCGCTCATTTCCAGCACTCCGCCGCCCTTCATCACTCGCGGCTTCGCGATTCCCAACACGCATCCGCAAGACTGGCTGCCGATCACTTTCGCGCGCAGCGTGTCTTGCATTCCCGCCGCAAAAACTTCTGAGGAGCTCGCCGAATGCGCATCCACCAGAATCACCACCGGCCCCGAATAAATCTGGTCTCCGGGGCGTCCCACATAAAGCTGCAGCGGCAGCTTGAACAACCCAACATAAGAAGAGAGCGGTTTTCCCGTCCGCGTCGAATCCTTGGCGAACAGCGTCTTCTTGCCAAAGAAGTACCCCGCGATCGGCAGCAACACGGCCAAGTCTCCGCCGCCATTGCGCCGCAAGTCCACGATCAATCCCGGCGCATCGCGGAATTTCTGCAGCGCATCGCGAAACTCTTTTGTAATCGGATGTTGAAAGCCATCGAACCGTACGTACACATTGCCTGACGGAAGCACGTGCGTGGTCACTTCCGGCGCTTCAGAATAGATCTGCCTTCGCACGCTCGCCTCGAGCACAGATCCGTCCGCTCGCTGCAGCGCGACCTTTACCGCGCTGTCCGCTGGCCCCGAGAACGCTCGGTTGTAGATAAACCAGCGCGTTGCGCGTTCGGAAGACGAAGGCAACCGTTTTTTTTGAATTTCCGCGATACGCTCGCCAATTGGCGTATCGTCGACGCGAAGCACAATCATCCCGGGCTCGATTCCAGCGTGCGCCGCCTCGGTTCCCGGAATAACGCTGGTCACGACAGTTTTGCCGTCGAGTTCATCCACAGTGAAGCCAACCGTGACTCCTTGCTGCCGGCGAAAATTCTTCCATTGTTCCGGTGAGCTGAAGCGCGTGTGCGCGTCATGCAGCTCGCTGGTCATCTGGCTCATCAACGCGTAGAACTCTTGGTCCCTCTTGGTCGCTTCCACCAGTGGTGCGTAACGCCGATACACTTCGTCCCAGTCCACACCGTTGTAGGAAGCATCGTAATAATGGTCGTGTATCTCCTTCCAGACCTTCTCGAAAACCTCTTTGCGGTCTTTCGCTGTTAGCCGTTCCTTTACTGCCGGCGCAGGCGCCGCACCGGGAACTTGTGGCGTACCTGGAGTTTCTGGTTTTCCTTGAGGGGAGGCGCTACCCGTGAAAAAAAACAGCAGCAGGAACAAAAGCAGCGCGCGAGGAATTCGCGGGAGCGTGGGAGGCGCTGGATTCATTGTATGCTCGCTCAGCTACGTTGCACTGGCATCAGACGGCTCGTTCGCAAAAAGACGCGCCAACTCTGCGTGCTCCATCACCACCGCCGGGTCGCGCTGGATAGCGTCGAAATATCGCTTCTGAAAGGCATCACCCGATTCCGAAGGCGCGAACATCTTGCGCGCCAGAACAATCGCGCTGTGCGTATCCTTATCGCTCACCGGCTCCTCGCCGGCCAGTGTTTCGTCCAGGCGTACCACGAATTCCGAAAGGTTGTGCAGCCACGCGAACTGCTCGTGATCGATCACTAGCCGAAAGAGCTCGCCCGTCGAGACATGCCCGTTGGCGCGCTCGTATTCCCGGCGTTCCATTTCCAGCAGCGTCTTGTGCAGCCGCAGCAGCGTCACGCGCAGTGCCACCATTTTCTGCCGCGCGGGGTTTTGCGGTCCGCCGTTGTCGGCGGAATAGAGGTCGGGTGCGCTCATACCTGGCGCGCCGCTCGGTGCGCCAAGTTTATTGTCCGACACAATGCCCCCGATTTCCAGCGTGTAGAGCGATCCTTCTCTATTCATAGTAGCGCCTTCTATTCATGGTAGCGCCGCTCGCCTACCGGCAGCGGAATCGGCAAGCGGTTTTGCCTCGGAGGCAGCGGACACGTGGCAAACGGTGTATAGGCGCACGGCGGATTCTCGAGCCGGTTGAAATCGAGCACCAGTTCGCCGGCCGTGTCTAGTCCATGGTCCGGGAATCCCGTATAGAGAAACCGGCAAGCGCCATACGTTGTGGAACTGCTCGTCGTGTCACGCACCACGAAGAACAGTTTGGCTACGGACGGGTCTTCCAAAATGGGGTCTATCCTGTACGTTTTTCCCTTCAGCGTGAACTCAGCGGAGCCCGGCACCTGCGCCGGGTAGCTAGTCCCGATTAGTGTCGCGATCGTAAACGTCTTCTGTGGAGAGTAGGGAATCCACCGGGCGGTCACGCGGTAGGCTTCGTTCGGTGCGTACCATTTCAGCCCGTGAAAGCCAGTCAACGCGGGAGATTTTGCGTCCTTGATCCGCAGCGCAAATCGCTCGCCGCGATGAATCACGTACATGTTCAGCGTTCCAATCGTCAGTCGCGGGTTGTTTTTGTCATGGTCCGGGTCGGTGTGCAGCTTCTGTATTTGGGCTGGTTTGCCGCCAATTAAAAATCCGCCTGGAAAGCCTCCTTCAGGAGGGTTGAGGGTGACGGCCTCACCCTCCAGACGCAGCACGCCCAAATGCGCCGGCCCGCTGGACGGGAGGTGAATCTTATTGTCCTTCGCGGAGCCAACCGAGTTGTCTCCAGGCTCCAGCCATTCCAGCCCCGCAAGCGCGAGCCATCCGTCCGGCTTCTGCAACTCGATCGCATGCTGCACCCGCCAGGAACTGATTTCCTGCTCCCAGCCGCCGTCTTTCGGCTGAGCCGGAGAGGCGAAAAGTGGGACGGCCATTTCTGGCTGTCCGGTGGTCAGCGCAAGCGCCACCGCAAACGCCGTCCACAGCACAGGCATGTTTTTTCTTGATGCCGCCGTGATCGTCATCGCTTCCGTTAGTTGCCAGATTGACTAAAAACGTTACTTCCTCGGCTCTGCGGAATCATTTCGACACTTTCAAGAACACGACTCCATGCTTCGGCACTTCCGCGGTGTAGGAATCCTGCACACTGCCGAGATCCTTCCGTGCCCACAGATCACGCAGCTTGGCTAAAGCCGGCGCGCCAATCGTCTTGAAATTCAGCGTGATCTTCAGCGCCGATTCCCCGCGATTGAACAAACCCGCCGCTTGCGACCCATCCGCCAGCGGCCTCACCCAAATCTCGAGCGGGCCTTCGTCCCACACGCGCTGGCCCTGCACACCCTTCGCGTCCTGGTCCACCGCAATCACTTCTGGATTCATCAGGATTGCTTTCGTCTCCTCCGACATGCTGCGGATATCATTCCCCGCCAGCAGCGGCGCAGCAAGAATGGCCCACAACGCCATGTGCGTCAGATACTCATCGTGCTTCATCCCGCCATTTCCCACTTCCAGCATATCGGGATCGTTCCAGTATCCCGGGCCGGCGAATTTCCCCAGCCCATCTTGCGAGAAGCCAATCACAGACATGCTGTCGTACTTGTCGCTGATGTCGCCCGTCGTGCGCCACAGATTTCCTGTGTGCGGTCCCCAGGTCCACGGCGCTTTCACGCCCCAATTGCAAATGCTGAAGACGATCGGCCGCCCCGATTCCGCGATTGCATCGCGAAACTTCGGATACTGCACCTCGGGGTCGAGTCCGTCGGCGTAGCACCAGTCGATTTTGACGTAGTCGACGCCCCAAGCAGCATAGGTCTTAATATCTTGCGCTTCGTGCTCGTAGCTGCCCGGCCGCTTTTGGCAAGTCATGCGCCCCGCATCCGTATACACGCCGAACTTCAACCCTTTCGAGTGCACATAATCGGCCAGGGGCTTCATCCCGTTGGGAAAACGATCCGGATCGACAACAATCGTGCCGTCTGCAGCCCGGCTCACCTGCCAGCAATCGTCGATATTCACAAACTGATATCCGGCATCCTTCATCCCGGTGCTAACAATCGCGTCGGCCATTTCGCGAATGAGCTTGTCGCTCACATTGCACCCAAACTTGTTCCAACTGTTCCATCCCATGGGCGGCGTCGCCGCAATGGTAGTGGACTGTGCCTTAGCGGTCTGCGGCAACCTAAGGCTAACGAACAGACCGACCGACGTAAGCAAAAGAAGCCCGGCTCCGGCCTTCAAGCAATATCCCCTTACGGTCGTGTCTTTCACGATCACCACCTCCCTTTAACGCCTGAATTATAAAGGTGCGTTTCGGTTCCTCGTCTATTTCTTTGCCGCGCCGCGCTTCTGAGTTCCTACCTTGACTCGCCGAATCGGCTCTATCATCCGACCGCAGTTCGTGAAAAAGCGCGATACGTCCTCTCCCCGCTCCGCCAACCGAGCGATTTCCTCTGCTGCCGCTGGTTTTGCTTTCTTTCGAGTTTTCTTCATATAAGTTCGCGTTCAGGGTTGATTGAGCAGCAGCCGGTCCACGCGGCGGCTTACATCTCGGAGGTACATTTCGTCACCGGCCGGCAGCTCGACCGTCGCGCTGCCGGTGTAATGGATTGCCGCAAAAGCCTCACGCACCGCAGGCCAATCAATGTCGCCTTCGCCCAGGTTCACCCATTCGTAGCTATCCTTATTGCGCTTGAAATCCTTGAGATGCACCTTGACGATCCGCGGACCGAGTGTGCGAATCCAGTCCTGCGGATAGCCATACAGCACCACATTGCCCACGTCGAACCACGCTTTGACCCAGGGGCTCTGAAACTCGTCAATGTAGTTCGCCATCTCCAATGGACTGAGCAGGAATCGGTTCCACACCTCTTCCATCGCGATCACCACCTTTAGCTCTTCCGCCAAAGGCAGCAGCTTGCGGATTTCGCGTTGCGAGCGAGTCCATGCGTCGCGATACGAAGTCTGCGGATTCAGCACCGCCGGAACCAGCAGCACCACGTCAGAGCCCCAAAGCTTGGCGTTGCGCAGAGATGTGCGCATTCCCGCAAGGCTCTTTTCCACCACGGCCGGGTCGCTCGAAGACAGCGGATATTTCCAGTGGTCCATGTTCATAACCGAGTCGATGCGAATCTGCGCGGCATCCGCGGCTTTCCTTAACTCTTCTGCCTTACGCTCGTCCGATTCCGTGGGAGCTTGCAACACCTCGAACCCAATCTCGCGAGCCAGCTTGAGCCGATCCGCGTAAGAGAGATTCGCCGGCAGCATGTCGAGGAGAATGCCCTTTTTAATGGCAGGCAACTCCGCAGGTCGCGTTTCTGCGAACACCATTTCACCAAATGTATTACCAAGAGCCGCAGCGCAAGCAGCAGTGCTCGTAGACTTCAGAAATTGCCGACGCGATTCCTTTTGCATATACCTCCCAACCTAATCTGCGTCACCGGACCCTACCATTTTGCCGCGACCTGTAGCGCAGGGCGGAGTCCGCGTAGCCCTGCGGCTTTTCCCTTACCGCCGGCTCGGTCGATCCTAGCCACCGCGGCGTCATCCCAGCTTGTTCAAATCGATTTTGGGATCGAGCACATCCGTAGACTTCATTATTTCGTCCCAGGTCATTTCGTGGTCTTTGTACGCCGCGGTGCGGGCCAGAATGCAGGAAATAGCAGATTCGGCGCCCTTAGCAGCCTGATTGTGAAAATTGCCGCTCGTAATGCTATCCACAAACGCCTTCTTCTTCTCCCGATCAGCAAACTCGAGATTGGAAGTGAAATTTCCCGTGACCGAGAAGGCTTGCGACTCAGGCTTGTCTTTCGCGGGCGTCATCGGAGCTTGCCATGGTTCGTCGCCCCAAATTCCCAGCGCCCCGGTGTAAGGGGACTGCGAAACTCCCTTCGTGCCAAAGAAGCGTTCGGTAACGTCCCACCAACCTTTCGCAAACTGGGTCGAGCTGAACGTCACGTCCACATTGCCCGGATAATGGAACAGCACGTTGTAATTCCCGTACGCGTCGCCGTCCGAACCAGGCCGCCCCTGGCGGCCTCCCGTTGCAGACGCCTTCAGCGGATGCGCTTTCAAAATCCAATTGCAAATGTCGATCACGTGGATGTTCTGCTCCACGATGATGTCGCCAGATAGCGCCCGGTCGTACACCCAATTGCGCAGGCGACGCTCAGCCGGAGAAGCATTGGGCCATGGCGGGCGATCGATGTAGCCGGTGAGATAGTGCGCCTCACCGCAGACGATATTGCCGAGTGCGCCTCCGTGAATACGGCGGACCAGTTCCACAAACGGCGGACAATCGCGAATCTGGAAGCCGACATCCAGGCTTAGCTTCCCCTCGGCGCGCTTACCAATTGCGATGACGTGCAGCGCGCCGGGCACATCCACCGCCACCGGCTTTTCCAAGTACACGTGTTTGCCCGCCGCAACCACAGCTTCAAGATGCTTCGGATGATAGTAGGGTGGCGTAGCAATCACGATAGCGTCGACTTCCTTCGAGCGCGCAATTTGCTCGTAAGCGTGAGGCCCGAGGAAAAGTTGCGACTCATCGATCGCCGCGTAGCCCTTTGCTTGCTGGATCTGATCGAAATGCGCATGTGCCGCGTAAAGTTGATCGCCGAACAGATCGGCAAGCGCTACGACGCGGGCGTTCCCGGTATCAATAAGGTTGGTCGCGTCCTCGGTGCCCCGCCCACCGCAGCCGAGCAGCCCTACGCGCACCGCGGAGTTGGCCGCCGTGCCGCGCACTAGCGAAGGCTTGATGAACATGACGCCTGCGGTAGTAGCGGCTGACTTCAGAAATTTCCGTCGATCGAACCTGGTTGAGGAGTTTTCGCCCTGCGCCATGCAACCTCCTAGTGATTGGAGGGGATTGTACGTTGGAGAACCTCCCGGAAAAAGAAGAAAGCTGCCTCCATCCGCTTAGCGGCTCCAGCATTCGCCAAATTTAGCTTGACTTAATTTACCAAGTGTGTATGATAAGAGATGGGAAGAAGACCGTCCCTACCATAGTTCCACTAACTCCAAACCCATAGAACCTGCCGTCACCTTTATATTAGCGCAGAGGAAAATCCGGCTTAACCCTTTTATTTTCAACAGATCCGAAGCATTCGCGATGTAAGTCCTGTATTTACAACAGATCCGAGAAACATAGGGGGGAGGGGGCTGCTTGCAGCTAAAATGTCGCCCCCGCCATTGCCCCTGACTAAGGGGCAAGCCCCGATTCACACAGCCGGCCAATCCTTTAAATAGACGGCATTCGGGTTATTGCCGCGCGTTCGCTAGCGACATCATCTCCCCGCAGTTCGCGGAGGGCATACGTGACGAACTCCGCCGTAACCTTCTTCCGCCAGCTCATATCGAAGTCCGTGTTGTCCAAGGGCTTGGCAATACGCGCAGCAAGCGCGGCGGCCTCCGATATGGTTTCGGTTGTAAGCGAACGACCCACGAGAAACCTTGCAGCCTCGTCGGCAACAAGAGGACGCGAAGCCGCAGAGCCAATTACGATGCGAGTCTCGTCCATTACGCCGTTCTTATCGAACCGCGCTGCGGCCGCTACAGACAGCACCGGGAAATCAAAAGACCCGCGCCGCCGCAATTTCCAGTAAGTGCTGCGCCAACTGTGCAGGGGATCGAGGAGCACCTCGGCGAGGATTTCGTCCGCCTTGCGGTGCAGATAATTCATTCCGTCATTGTTGTAGAGCTCGGCCAGCGATATTTCTCGCTCTCCGGACTGCGAGACGAGCCGAACACGCGCGCCCAGCGCCATAAGCGCCGGCGCCGTGTCGGTGGAAGAGACAGCCATGCATTTGGGACTGCTCGGCGCCACCCAACAAGTAACGCCGTCTTTTTTCATACAGAAGTTGATGGCTTTGCGCCATTCATAACTCTGGTCGTAATAGTTGCAGCGCGTATCGAGGCACAGATTGCCGCCCAGCGTGGCCATATTGCGTATATGTGGTGTAGCGACCTGCGCCGCAGCTTGCGCCAAAGCCGTTGCGCCGTTGCGGAACCGAGAATCGCTCGCGATGTCGGAAAGCGTGAGGCAAGCGCCAAGTCGCGCGCCGGAATCGGTGAACCGCGTCTCGTGCAAGGCATCGATTTGCCGGAGACTCAGCAACGTGTGCGGCACTTGCTGCCGGCGCTTCATATTAGGGAGAAGATCGGTGCCGCCCGCAAGCGGCATGGCAGCAGGTCCTTCACCGTGGAGAATGCGCGCTGCTTCGTCTAGCGTCCGCGGCGCGCGAAATGCGAACAGCGGCAAGCGCATCATGAGCTGAGTACCTGGTCTTTCTCAGGAGTTCGCGATTGAGGCTGATGTGCAGGCTTTACTTTTTCGCGGCGAGGCACATCATTGATGGCGTTTCCGTCGCCGCCTTCCCACGGCGGAGGAACGCGAAGCGCTTCGGGCCACTCCACATGAGGAAAATGCGAAGGGCCAAAGCGGGGCGAACGCCCGGCTTTTTTCTCCGCCAGCGCCTTCATGATTTTTTCCGGCGTGATCGGCACTTCATCGATGCGAACGCCAACAGCGTCGTAAACAGCATTGGCCACCGCGGGCATGACGGGCAGGAGCGGACCCTGGCCCACTTCTTTCGCCCCGAACGGCCCCTTGGGATCGGGCTCTTCGACAAGCTCGGTGAAGACGTCCGGCATGTCGAGCGAAGTCGGACTCTTGTATTCGAGGATGGATGGAAATTTGTGTACAAGCGCATGCGAAAGCTTTTTCGGTAATCGCCGAAACTCCTGTTCTTCCATCAGCGCTTCGCCGAGCCCCATGTACACGCTGCCTTCGACTTGGCCGCGCACGAGCGTGGGATTGAGGGCGCGTCCGATATCATGTGCGATCCAGATCTTCGGAACGGTGATCCAGCCAGTAACTGGATTGACCGCGACTTCGACTACGGCCGCGGTGTAAGAGTAAGTGGGGGATGGACCGACACCGCCACCTTTATATAGAGCTGGAGACTTAGGCGGCGTGTAGGAGCCGACCGTGCCGATGGTGCCGAAGCGAGCTTCTGCGAGGCAAACAGCTTCAGTGAATGTGACGCCGTTTTCGGGAGCCGCGGAATCGAAGACGCGTTTTTCGGCGAAGCGCACGCGCTCAGGCGCGATGCTGAGGCGCTCGGCAACGGCTTCGGCGATGAGCGCCTTCGCGCGCTCGGCAGCCTGCAGCGCGGCATTTCCAGCCATGATGGTGACCCGGCTGGAATAGGAACCGAGGTCGACTGGTCCGAGATCGGTGTCGCCGGTATAGAGGCGAATATCGAAAGTCTCGAGGCCCAGAACTTCGGCGACGATAGAGGCAAGCACATCATCGGAGCCTTGGCCAATCTCCGTCGCGCCGCAGAAAAGCGTAACGCCGCCTCCGCGATCGAATTTCAACTGCACGCCGGAATGCGGCATCTTGTTCCAGTAAATCGGCAGGCCAGCACCCGTGAGATACGCGGAGCAGGCCAAGCCAACACCGTGGCCTTCTGGGAGTTTGCGGAATTTCTCCCGCCAGCCGGAAGATTTAACTACACGCCGAATGCATTCGGAAAGATGGACCGTGCTGAGCCGAAAGAAATTGGCGGTGACCGCATTGGAAGATTCCGCGATCCGAAGGCGCAGGTCAGCGGGATCGATTTGTAATTTCTCGGCGATTTTGTCGAGCTGCACTTCCTGGCCGAAGCGCGGCTGCACCGTGCCATGACCTCGCTTAGGTCCGCAAGGCGGCTTGTTCGTGAAGGTGCGGCAGCCTTGGAACTTATAGCGGGGCACATGGTACGTAGTGGTTTGGAGCGCGCCAGTGTAGAACGTGCTGGCCACGCCGTAGGACCCATAAGCACCGCCATCAATTAGCGTTTGCAAATGCATGGCGGTGATGCTGCCGTCTTTTTTTACGCCGGTTTTGAATTTCATCAGCACAGGATGGCGTCCGCGGTGGCAGTAGAAAACCTCTTCGCGAGTAAGACAAATCTTTACGGGGCGATCGAGAACAAGCGCAGCTTTCGCCACCACGATTTCGTGATTGAACGGATCACTCTTCCCGCCGAACCCTCCGCCATTGGGAGTGGCAATCACGCGAATGTGCGCGGCCGGCATCTGCAGGACTTTAGCGAGTGCGCGGTGCAAATAGTGCGGAGTCTGCGTGCTGGTCCAAATCGTGAGTTTGCCATCCGGATCTTTCGTGGCGACCGATGCGTGCTGCTCGATGGGGAGATGCGTGTTTCCCTGATAGAAGAAAGTATCCTCGAAGATTTCGTCGGCTTCGGCGAAACCTTGATCGACGTTGCCAAATTCGAGCGCCACGCGTTTGTGGATGTTGCCTTCGTCGCCGTAATCGTGAATGCGCGGCGTTGGCGTCGCTAAAGCTTCTTCAGGGTCGGAGATGGTGGTGAGGATTTCGTACTCGACCTGAATCATCTCGAGCGCTTCAAACGCGATTAGTTCTTCGCGAGCGATCACCGCGGCGACGGGATCGCCGACGTGGCGGACGTGGTCGAGGCAAAGCGCTTGCTCATCCTGGCTGACGGGGAGGATGCCGTATTCGATAGGGAGATCTTTCCCAGTCAGGACGAGGTAGACGCCCGGATAGGCCGCCGCGCGCGAAATGTCGATGTTGCGAATGAGCGCGTGAGGGTGAGGCGAGCGAAGAAGTTTGCAGTGCGCCATGCGGGGCAGGGAAATGTCGTCAGCGAAGCGGGTCTGCCCGGTGACTTTGGCGCGAGCGTCCACGCGGCGGCGTGCGTGGCCGATTACGCGGAGTTCGCCATCGTTTGTATTGGATTTCCCACCTGGAGGATTTTGTTGCGACATAGGTGCTCCTGATTTTCTTCGCGCAACTTAGGCTGGTTTATTTTGGCTCGCGATTTCGAGGACAGCGGCTTCGACCGCTTCAAAGATTTGCAGGTAGCCTGTGCAGCGGCAGAGATTCCCGGAAAGAGCTTCGCGAATTTGGTCGCGGGTGGGATGCGGATTCTGATCGAGCAAGGCTTTTGCCGTGAGGAGAATTGCAGGAGTGCAGTATCCGCATTGCGCGGCGCCAAGATCGGCGAACGCTTCTTGCAAAGGATGAAGCGCGCCGTTCGCGCCGAGGCCTTCCACTGTGACTACTTCTCTCCCGTTGCACTCGACTCCTAACAGCAGACAGGAGAGGACGGGTTTGCCGTCGAGGAGCACGGCGCAGGCGCCGCATTCGCCTAGTTCGCAGCCGTGTTTAGTGCCGGTGTGGTTGAGATCTTCGCGGAGGACTTCGAGCAGAGTCTTGTACGGCGCAAAGGACACATCAGTTTGCTCGCCGTTCAGGGTGAAGCGAATTTGGGCAGACTTTTGCGATACGGGAGAAATGGTCACCATTGTTGGACACCTTTGCTGGCACTTTTCTTGTAGAGGTTTATCGCGGGCCGGTCCAAGGAACGGCTCGTACGAGCCGGCCGGGCTAAAGCCCTGCTGCTACACAGGCCGCGGATTAGGTAGTTGGCGAAGTTTTCCCCTACGGAATCGGCGGATAGGGCGCCTTGGGGATTAAACCAGAGCACGGTGGAGTTTAGGGCGCCAAGGATCGCACGCGTGGCCAGAGCGGGATCGGTCGCAACGAATTCTGCGGAGCGAATGCCGGCAGAGATCATTTGGCGAAGGCCTTGTTCGTAGCGGTCGCGCTTGGCGAGCAGACGTCTCTGCAAGTAACGAGGTATGGAGTTGGTCAGGAGGTGGGCTGCGGAGCCTTCCACTTCATCCAGGACGCAGTGCAGATGGAAGGTGATTACGGACCGAAGTTTTTCAGTGGCGCTGCCTTTTGCACGGCGCGTTTTCTCGAGATTGGCGATTAGGCGATCCAGCGCGCTGTCTTGGCAGAAGAAGAGAATTTCGTCTTTGCCGCGGAAATAGTTATAGAGATTGGCGGGGGAGAGGTCGGCAGCGGCGGCGATTTCGCGCATGCCGGTTTCAGCAAATCCGCGCGTGCGAAATTCGCGTCCTGCGGCACGAAGTATTTCGAGGCGGCGGGCTTGGTAGCGGCGTTGGACGCGGGAAGTACGCACGGGAATAGAATGGCACTCTCGACCTAGGGAGTCAACGACATATGAACGGGTGTTCAGATATCGAACTGTAGTTCAGGATGACGGTCTGGCAAGGCACAACGGCTGTGCGGTAAAGGTCAAAAGCCTCAGGTCAAAAACGTCGTGAGCTAAAGGGGTGGAGGCAGACTCGACACGCAGAGGTTAAAGGGGGAACAGTTTAGCGGCCGTGTCGTAAAGGATTTGGCGTTTGGATTTTGCGTTAAGGGGCAGAGACTGAAATTTGTCGATGTTGCCTTTGATTTCGGGGACGCCGGGGCCGGGCCAGTCGGTGCCCCACAACACTTTGTCGGAGATTTCTTCGATGCGTGGGAAATATTCGAGGAGTTTTTGCGGCGGGATGCCGGAAATGTCCATGTACATGTTTTTGTGGCGGCGCACGAGGAAGAAAGCTTCGTTCATCCAGAGAGGCCGGCCGCCATGCGCGAGGATGACGACAAGATTGGGATAATCGATGCAAACGTCATCGCACAGCATGGGTTGGGCGTGAAGATTTCTGGCCCCGGGGAAAATGGAGGTGCCAGTGTGAATCATGACCGGCAGATTGTTGGCCTGGGCGCGCTCATAAACGGCAGCGAGGCCGCGATCGCCTTTCATGTAACCGTTCGGCGACAGGACTTGATGGGAAGGATGCAGCTTCAGCGCGCGAATACCGAGCTTCGCGATGCGATCGACTTCGGCGCCAGGATCAGCGACGGTGCTGGGGAGAACGCTGCCAAAGGCGATGAGCCGATCGGGCGCAGCTTTGCAATAGTTTGCGCTCCAATCGTTCACCTCGGGCGTGAAGCCGATGATGTCGGGAGCGACGTAATTGATGAGCCCGGCGCGTTCGATGCCGAGTTCATCGAGCAATGCGAGGAACGTTTTCGGATCGGCGCAATAGCGTTCGACATCGGCATAGTCCTTGCGGCCGCGCTTAATTAAGTCCAGCGCGTGCGGCTTCATCATGTGAAAGGGCATGATGTGCACGTGAATATCGATGATGGGCTGGGTGGTTGAAGGCACGCGTTGGCTCAGTTGAAGCGCACGTATTGAAAATCGAGCGGCTTGCCGTTGACGCCTTTCACCGGCGGAGCAATCCAATTCGCGAATTTTCCAAGTTCCGTGACGCGGCCGCTCATGAGCGATTGCACATACGCATAATCCTTGGGACTGGGAAGCCACTCAAATTCGTGAGCCTTCCATTGTTCTTCGGTGAGGATTTCGCCGTCGGGGCTGATGAAATGTCCGGTGAAATTGCCGATCTCGCGATGAAAGCCCTTGTGCGGCAGAGTGAGGCGAAACGGAATGCCGGCTTCGTCGATCACGCGCTGCCAGCGATTCACGCCGGCTTGGATTTCTTCGATGTAATCGTCGCGCAGCCGCTCGTTCAACGCGGTGAGCGCGGGAACCTGCTTGGTGTTGATTTTGTTGCCGACAACTTCAGAAACGGGATACGCCGCTTCTTGGAGAGTGTGATCGTCTTCGAGCTTGGTCTCGCGGAAGCGGCCTTTCAGGCCACTGGTGTAATAGTTAGCGGCATTGGAGGAAACGTCGGAGCCATAGAGGTCGAGCGTAACGCTGTAGTGAAAATTGAGGTAGCGCTGAATCGTTTGGAGATCGATAACGCCGAGCGAGCGCACGTCGGAGGGAGCATCAACTTTGTTTTCCTTCATCACTTCGCAGGTGCGCTGAATGATGCGGCTGACTCCACTTTCGCCGACGAACATATGATGCGCTTCTTCGGTAAGCATGAAGCGGCAAGTGCGCGCGAGGGGATCGAATCCAGATTCAGCGAGAGCGCAGAGCTGGAACTTGCCGTCGCGGTCGGTGAAGAAGGTGAACATGTAGAATGCGAGCCAATCGGGCGTGGGCTCATTAAAAGCGCCGAGAATACGTGGATTGTCGGTATCACCGGACCGGCGAGCTAGTAACGATTCCGCTTCTTCGCGGCCGTCGCGGCCAAAATAGCGATGAAGCAGATAGACCATGGCCCAGAGGTGACGGCCTTCTTCAACATTGACCTGGAAGATGTTTCGGAGGTCATAGAGAGAAGGGCAAGAGAGCCCAAGCATTTTCTGCTGCTCCACGGAGGCGGGCTCCGTGTCACCTTGCGTCACAACTATGCGCCGGAGAATGGAACGATATTCACCGGGGACGTCTTGCCATGCCGGCTGGCCCTTGTGCATTCCGAAATTTACCTGGCGCTTTTCGTCGCGGGGCTGCAGAAAAATCCCCCAGCGATATTCGGGCATTTTGACGTAGTCAAACTGCGCCCAGCCGTCAGGTTCAACGCTCGTCGCCGTGCGGAGATAGACCTCAAAATTGTGGCTTTCATTGGGGCCCATGTCATACCACCAACTTAGATAAGCGGGTTGCCAATGTTCGAGTGCGCGCTGGAGGACGCGGTCGCGGCCGAGGTCGACATTGTTTGGAATTTTGTCTGTGTAATCAATCATTGAATACTCCTGCGGATTGGAATCGAAATAGTTCTCAAACTCTTTCCCAATTGAATTTCACGGGCGCGCCGGTTCCATAGACTTTCAGCGCGCCATTCGGACCCACAGCGTTGGGGCGAATGAAGATCCAGTTTTGCCACGCGGAGAGGCGACCAAAGACGCGCGTTTCCATGGTTTCCGTGCCGCCGAAACGGAGATTGGCTTCGAGGCCGGTGAGAGCATCGGGAGACTGCGCGGCGCGAGATTCGACGGCTTGGCGAAGCTCGTCTTCCCAGTCCAGATCGTCGGGGGCGGAGGTGACCAGGCCCGCGTCTAAAGCTTCCTTAGCTGATAACCTGTTGCTGATTTGCTGGCGCAACGCATTGATGCGATCGGCGGATTGATAGAAACGCGCATCAAGCCGAGACAGATGATTGGTCATAGGCAGCGCTCCGAAATTTATTTTTGAGAGCGCGATGGTGGCCGGTTCGCCTTCTTGTACGTCTCGCATGTACCCGCGATCGGCGGCCAGGGCTAGTTCTAACAGGGAACCGGTGAAGCAGGAATGCGGTTCGATGATAGCGAAGAGGGAGCGAGAGGTGACATCGATGCGAGCGAAGGTGCGGCGGAGCATGCCAAGAACTTCGCGAACGAACCAATTATCTTGATGGGCGAGAAGAAAATCGTCAGTCGTAATAACAGCGTCGGGATTTCCTGTGGTTTTGAAAATCCATAGGCCGAGATCGAGTTCACTGGTGCGCAGAGCGAGGATGGCATCGTCGAGCTCGCGAGCCATTTGCAGCGGCCACCAGTTCGCGCCTGCGGCGAGGGCTTTTTCTAACGTGTTGTCAGTTGCGACTTCGGGAGCGCGGACTGTCATGGTGGCGGTGCGCGCCTCGCGATTGTACTGCACGTCTACAAATTTGTAGTGAAGGCCAGCCTCGTCAACGGTGCGGTCGAGTGGCGTGAGATTAATGCCTTTTGCGTCCGTGGGGCGATCGCTTTGCTCGGCCAGTTGGCGGGCGCGTTGCTTGATGTGCTCAGCGAATTGTTGCGGCTTCACAATTTCATCGACCAGGCGCCAGTCTCTAGCGCGCTGACCGCGGACGCCGTCGGGATTGGTGCAAAAAATGTCGGCGTGATCGCGGCGAACTTTGCGTTTATCGGTCACGCGCGTGAGGCCGCCGGTTCCGGGGAGAACGCCCAGAAGCGGAAGCTCCGGGAGGCTGACGGCAGAGGATCGGTCATCAATGAGAATAATTTCGTCGCAGGCAAGGGCGAGTTCGTAGCCGCCTCCAGCCGTAGTGCCATTGAGCGCGGCGAGGAATTTCAGGCCAGAGTGGGCACTGGCGTCTTCGATGCCGTTGCGAGTTTCATTGGTGAATTTGCAGAAATTGACCTTCCAAGCGTGGGAAGAGAGGCCAAGCATATAAATGTTCGCTCCAGAACAGAAGATGCGGTTTTTTGCACTCGCAAAAACAACGGAGCGGATTTCCGGGTGCTCGAAGCGAATGCGCTGGAGAGCGTCATGAAGCTCGATGTCGACGCCGAGGTCGTAGGAATTGAGTTTGAGCTTGTAGCCGGGACGGATGCCGCCGTCTTCTGCGACGTCCATGGTGAGAGTGGCGACGGGACCATCGAACGAAAGCCGCCAATGCTTGTAGCGCGACGGGTCGGTGCGAAAGTCGACGGGGGCTCCGGTGGATTGGGCTTCTTGTGTTGCGGCAACGTCCACGATTCCTCCTACTGATTACTGCGAAGCGGCTGTCAGGGCCGCTTTGAGTGTGGTGAAACTTTCCTCGACGGACTGGCCGGAAGTGTCGACCGCGGCGTCGGCTTTACGATAGAGCGGTTCGCGAGAATCGAGAATCCGGCGAAGATCTTCCATCGCGCGGTCGCTGCCGGCCATCGCACGGAAATCGCCTTGTGCTATTACGCGAGACATGTGTTCTTCGGGCTGGGCTTTGAGCCAAATCGTATAGCAATGCGCCAGAAGGAAGTCGTAGGTCTCTTTTTCGGAAACGATTCCGCCGCCTACGGAGATGACGGCGCGCTCGCTGGCGCGAACGACGCGTTCGAGAGTGCGCTTCTCAATGGCGCGATAACCGGATTGGCCATAGAGAGAAAAAATTTCCGCGAGCGGCATACCGGTATCTTTTTCGATTTCCTGGTCGAGTTCGATGAACGGCACATCGCGTTCCGCTGCGAGTTTTGATCCGAGAGTGGATTTTCCGGCACCGCGCAAACCGACCAGTGCGATGCGAGCGAGACGCTGATTTTGTTCCGGGCCAAAGTCGCGCATCAACCGAGCGGCGGCTTCTTCGAGGCGGTGGCTGGGAAGGCGTTCGATGAAACGCAAGATGCTTCGTTTTTGGGAGGCGAGTTGCTGGTCGTTTCGCTCGTCTTCGCTTTCCGGCGGCGCGAATAATTCTTCGAGAGAGACGTTGAGCACAGCGGCAATTCGGCGGAGAAGCAAGATGGAGATGTTGCCCTCTCCGGATTCGAGTTGGGCCAAGTGGCGCTCGGAGACGTCGGATTGCTGGGCGAGGGTTTTGCGCGTTATGCTCCGGCTATTGCGAAGTTCGCGGACGCGGGAGCCGAGGGAGAGTAGGAAGTCCTCGCCAGAAAGCGGCGAAGCAGGCCTCGATTCAATTGGATAGCGCGATGCCACGACTGTCCCTCAGGAGTGCAGTATAATACAGGTCGCCAGGTCTCGGTCAACGCAAATTCAACCGTCAGTAGCTCGTCGAGCGGAATATCTGTAAGTTAACGTAAACAAGGTGGTTGATCGCGGTTAGGCGGCGACCCTGACTTTTCAATGGCATGCAGTATAATGCTTGCTTGTGGAAATGCGCCGCAGCGAAACGGCTTCGAGGCCTGAGCAGGACCGCATTTATCCTTATGTTAAGATGCCTCGGCGGAACCGGGAAGGGTGACACGCCAACTGCGATGACTATCCAGACGGGCACATTTAGGCTAAATTCGCTATGTTAAGCGCGTAACCTCTGGAGCGTTTTTGCTATGTTCTTGCAAACAAACTTGCATGAATAAAGCACGTGAACTGCTGACATCCTTTAAGGCTCGCTTCGGTACGGGCGCTTCCGTTTACAGGGCACCCGGACGCGTGAATCTGATTGGCGAGCATACCGATTACAACGAAGGCTTTGTATTGCCGGCGGCGATCGGATTTTCCTGCTGGGTGGGGATTGCACCGCGTGCCGACCGCAAGCTGATCCTCTATTCCGAAAATTTCGGCGAAGCACATGAAGCGACGTGGGATGCTTTAGGATCTCGTGGGTCGGGCCATTGGTCGGACTATCCGCTGGGCGTTGCATGGGCATTACAGGAGGCGGGATACCGGCTGCGAGGCGCGGACATTTATGTTGCAGGAGACGTACCGCTGGGAGCGGGACTGAGCTCGTCGGCGGCGATTGAGGTATCGACCGGGTTTGCGCTGTTGTCGACTGCAGGTCACGCCATCGATCGCACGGAACTCGCATTGCTCTGTCAGCGAGCGGAGAACGAGTATGTGGGAGCGCGCGTTGGGATCATGGATCAGTTCGTCTCGTGCCACGGGCGAGCGGGGCACGCGCTGCTGATTGATTGCAGATCGCTCGAGTGCAGAGCGATAAAGCTTCCGGCAAAGGTGAGCCTGGTAATTTGCAACACGATGGTCAAGCACAAGCTGCAGGCCGGCGAATACAATGTGCGGCGGGGGGAGTGCGAGGAAGCGGTGCGGAAGCTGTCCGCCGCGATGCCTACGATTCGGAGCTTGCGAGATGTGAACCTGGAGCAGCTTGCGCAGAATCGAAGCTCGTTGTCGGAGACGCTGTATCGGCGATGCCGGCATATTGTTTCTGAGAACGAGCGCGTGCGAAAAGTGGCGGAACTGTTTGAGCAGGGAAAAACGGACAGACTGCGCGAGTCGATGGCGGCATCGCATCAGAGCATGCGAGACGATTATGAAATTAGTTGCCGCGAGCTGGACGTGATGGTGGAGATTGCGGTGCGCCAGCGAGGAGTATACGGCGCGCGAATGACCGGCGGAGGCTTTGGCGGGTGCACGATTAACTTTGTGGACGCGGAGCACGCCGCGGAATTTCAGCGACGAGTTTCGGTGGAGTACGAATCCGCGATTGGGCTGCGCCCGGACATTTATATATGTGAAGCATCGCAGGGGGCGGAATTGGTGGAAACGGCCGCGGAAAATCTTCCCAAGGTGACCCGCTGAGGAACCCGGACGCAACACGGCACGGCTTGTGAAACGCATGGATGCTTCGCTGCTGCAGGAAGGGCCACACCGCAGATTTAATCCACTTACACGCGAGTGGGTGCTGGTTTCTCCGCATCGAACGAAGCGGCCGTGGCTTGGAAAAACAGAGAAGCCTGCGCCGGATAATTTGCCGGCGTATGATCCGACTTGCTATTTGTGTCCGGGAAATGAACGGGCGGACGGCGCAAAGAATCCGAAGTACGCCAGCACATTTGTTTTTGACAACGATTTTGCGGCGCTCTTGCCGGATGCGCCTTCGTTTGATTTGAATGAGGGCGATTTGCTGGTGGCACGCTCGGAGCAGGGGATTTGCCGGGTAATGTGCTTTTCGCCTCGACATGATTTGACGATTCCTCGGATGTCATTAAGTGAGATTTGCGAAGTGATTCGCGTGTGGACGGAAGAGTTTCGGCGGTTGGGATCGATCGATTGGGTACGCCATGTGCAGATATTTGAGAACCGAGGGGCGTTGATGGGGGCGAGCAATCCGCATCCGCACTGCCAGATTTGGGCGAATGCGTCGCTGCCGGTTCTGCCGGAAAAGGAGTTGGCTTCCTTCAGGGAATATAGGGACAAGAAAAACTCGTGTTTGCTGTGCGATTATTTGCAGCTTGAATTGCAGGGTGGCGAGCGGGTGATTTGTGAGAATGATGGGTTCGCGGTGATAACTCCGTTCTGGGCGGTGTGGCCTTTCGAAACGCTGTTGGTGAGCAAACGTCACTTTGCATCGATGGAAGACTTGGCCGGACGCGAGGCGGAATTGTTGGCGGATATTTTGCGGCGCATTACGATTCGGTATGACAACTTGTTCGAGACCTCGTTTCCATATTCAATGGGATTTCATCAGCGGCCCGCGGATGCGCAGGCTTATCCTGAGTGGCATTTTCACGCCCACTATTTTCCGCCGCTTTTGCGGTCGGCCACGGTGCAGAAATTTATGGTGGGGTATGAACTGCTGGCGAACCCGCAGCGGGATATTACCGCGGAGAGTGCTGCGCGAAGGCTGAAAGAGATTTCGGAGACGCACTATTTGGATCGGCCTTGAGCAAGAAAGACGACGACGTGCTTGCCTGCACGGTCAGGATAAAGCGCGCCGTGAACTGAGGACTCATGCTGAAGAAACTCTTGTTTGCGGCAGTAATTCTATTTGCCATCGGAGCGGCAACGCGGGCCCAGGACACCCGATGGACGGAGAAGGATGCGGCGGAGTGGTATGCCAAACAGCCCTGGCTAGTGGGCAGCAACTATATTCCGGCGAACGCGATCAATGAACTGGAAATGTGGCAGGCGGATACGTTTGATCCCAAGCGCATCGACATGGAATTGGGATGGGCGGAAGCAATCGGCTTGAACACGATGCGCGTGTTCCTGCACGATCTGCCGTGGCAGCAGGATGCGACAGGATTCAAAAAGCGCATTGGCACGTTTTTGCAGATTGCGGCGAAGCACCACATCAAGCCGCTGTTTGTACTGTTTGATTCGTGCTGGGATCCAGACCCGCGGCTCGGGAAGCAACACGCGCCACGTCCCGGTGTGCATAACTCGGGATGGGTGCAGAGTCCAGGAGCGAAGGCGCTGCAAGATCCAGCTCAGTATCCGCGGCTCGAGGCGTACGTGAAGGGCGTGGTCGGAGCGTTTGCGAAGGATGATCGCGTGCTGGGTTGGGACATTTGGAATGAGCCGGACAATGGGAACGGCGGGAGCTACAAGGATTTGGAGCCGAAGAACAAGAATGATTTAGTGGTTGCTCTTCTTCCACGAGCTTTCGAATGGGCGCGGGCGGCGCATCCCACCCAACCGTTGACGAGCGGCGTTTGGAAAGATGACTGGGCGATTCCGGAGAAGCTCGGCCCCGGAGCAAGGATTCAGATCCAAATGTCGGATGTGATTTCGTTCCATAGCTACGACAAGCCGGAAGTGTTTGAGAAGAAAGTGCTTTCGCTGCAGCAGTATCATCGGCCGCTTTTGTGTACGGAATATATGGCTCGAGGAAATGGGAGCACGTTCCAGGGGACGCTTCCGATCGCCAAGAAATACAACGTGGCAGCGATCAACTGGGGACTGGTGGCAGGAAAGACGCAGACGTATTTGCCTTGGGACTCGTGGCAGCATCCGTACACGGATCGCGAGCCCGCGATTTGGTTTCATGAAATATTTCGGACGGATGGAACGCCTTACAACGCCGGCGAACCCGCATTCATCAAGCAGATGACGGGACGTGGCTTAGCTGTAGCGGTACATTAGAAAGAAAATTAGCGGGCAGCGGTGATCGGAATAATGGAGGGGCGTTCCTCTTGGGAAAGTGCGACGCCGTCGCGGAAGCTGACAAGTCTTCCTGAATTAGCAGGAACGCGGTCGCCGGGCACTAGAATTCCAACTAAATTGAGCGGATCGGCAGCCGAGACCGTGATGGTCTCACCGGAAGGCTGCAGTTTGCGCATGGCGCGCAGCGATTCCACCGCAACAGGCAGAGCGAACTGCTCTCCGAGGAAGCCGCTGACGAAGCGCCCGCCGCGGATCTCGCCTCGGTCTTCGAGGCGGCGAAGGGTGATCAACACTTCGCGCCACTTGGGCAGGATGGCTTCGCGGGTGAGCGCCTCGCGGAACACGATTCCGTAGCGGCGGAGAAGCATGCGGCAGATTGCCTCAAGAGCGACATTGCGATCGGTACTCTCGCCGGAATAAAGCAGGGACCAACGTCCGGTGCTGTGGCGCGGCCGTGCCGAGCGGCCGCTGCCTTGACCGGAGCGGCGCTTCGGATCAATGAGCGCGCGCAAGTTGTCGAAGCCATCGGCGGTGAGCAGGCCCGCCGCAACCAATTCCCACAGCGCAGTTTCTACTTCGGATTTGAGCTTGCCTGTGCCGCGCACAATGTCGGAAAAGAAGGAAGCCCCGCGCTGACGCAAAAACTGCAGAACGGCCGAGGCATCCGGGCTCAAGCTGTAATCGCCGGGGTCATTGGATTCGCGGTGGGGAATCATCCACTCAGACTCGTCGCGCGCGAAGAACGTGATCGGCGCCACGCTGCTGGGCACGACGCGGCGCTTAGCGTCTGTTAGAGATTCTAAGGTTGCGGGATGGGGCGAGAGGCGTCCCCAGCCGACCGCACCGGTGAGACATAGCTGATCAAGCTCTTTGGGGTCGTAATTGGCCACGCGCCGAGCGAGAATTTGGCGCTCCCAGGAATTCGCTGGCGCTTCATAACCTTGCAACTGGCGCAGGGCTTCGAGCAGGCCGCGCTCACCCAACAATTGCGTGCTGGGCGCGACATGTTGCCAACGGAAGAGCCAGTTCATGAACTGCGCCGGAGTTACGGACTCGACTTGCTTGCGGAGTTGGCCGAGCGTGAGGCGATGGATGCGGGCGAGCAGACGGCGTTCGCACCATTCGGTTTCTTCGTGGGTAGGGTCAGTAAATTTTCCGCGCAGAATGACACCGCTCGTTTCGAGACGCAGAAGTGCTTTCTCAACATCGGATGTTCCGATGCCTAGGACACCCGCCAATTGTGTTGCGGAGATTGGGCCACTGTGCGCCATCCAGCCGGTGACCATCGCGAGCTGTGCTTCTTCGCGCGACGTTGCGGCAGATGGCAGCTCGTGGAGTGAAACGTCGAATGTCGCGGACGGGAAGATTTCACGGAAAGCGTTGGCGCGTTCTGCGGTAACCCAGTAGGTCGCGCCATTGCATTCAGCGCGCGCTGCGCGATGCTCTGCCACTAGCTGCTCAAAGTGCGGAGTCCACTGCGGCACAGAATCCTGCAATTTTGTTTGCAGGCTGTTGCTGGCTTGTGCGGCATCGTTTGTAGGAATTGGCAGTGCAACTAGCGAGAGCAGCGCGTCATGCAGCTCTTCCGTATCGCGAACATCCGGCCATGCATCATCGCGAACACTCGCGATCGCTGCCGGATCAAGGCGGCCAATCTCGGACAAAACGGTTTCGGGCAGCATGCGGCGCATTTCGACGGCGCGGGCACGGCGCTCTTCAAGTGGTGCATCGTCGAGATAGGCGTAGGGATTGGCGTTCAGGATTTCGTGCGAAAACTGCGATGGCACCGGAGTATCGACCGCGATGCAGCGGATCCGGCCTTCGCCCATATCAGTCAAGACGCGCCGAAGTCCCTCAATGTCCAAAGCTTCGGTGAGAACGTCCTTCATCGTCTCGCGAATGAGCGGATGATCCGAGAGCGCGATTTCGCCTTCGAGATTTTCCGGACAGGCCAGCGCCTCAGGAAAAACTGCCGCGAGCAAATCATCGGCACGCATGCGCTGAATGTTGGGCGGGACTTTCTTGCCGCCTCGAAAACGGAGAAGCGCGAGAGAGCGGCCGGCGTCCCAACGCCAACGCGTAGTGAAGAGCGGAGACGGCAGGACCGCTTGTTCCAGAACGTGCTGCACGGAATTTGGATGGAGAAAATGGAAAACGTCCGCGAGAGGAAAACTGTGCTGCTCGCTCAAAGAAATATTCAGGCCATTATCGGTGGCGGCGGCTTGCAGCTCAAAATTAAAGGAGCGGCAGAACCGTTTGCGAAGGGCCAGTCCCCAGGCTTTGTTGATGCGAGCGCCAAACGGAGCGTGAATGATGAGCTGCATGCCGCCGCTTTCGTCAAAGAAGCGCTCGGCAATGACGGTTTGTTGTGTGGGAATGGCGCCGAGGATTGCACGACCGGCGGTGACGTATTCGGCGGCTTGTTCGGCGCCCGATCGATCTAGACCGCACTCGGCCTTGAGCCAGTTCACGGCTTCCGCGATATCGGCACGATCCTGCTTCTCTCCTTGCGTATTTGGGACTGACAAGGCACGCGGAACAAGAGCACCGATTTGTTCTCGCAAATCGGCGACGTGGGCGGAAAGTTCCTCGGTACGGGCGGGAGCTTCCCCGCGCCAGAAAGGCACGCTCGGCGCTGCGCCCTGAGCATCTTCGACAAGTACGCTGCCGGATGTGACACGTCGGATGCGCCAGGAAGTGTTTCCAAGCAGCATGATGTCGCCCGCAAGACTTTCGACGGCGAAATCCTCGTCCACCGTGCCGACCGTAACGCCCTCGGGTTGGGCGACGACGGAGTAGAGGGAATTTTCAGGTATCGCGCCGCCGCTAGTGATGGCAGCGAGCCGCGCGCCACGCCGGGCACATAGAATGTGGTTGACGCGATCGCGATGCAGATAGGAAGC
>Ga0073928_10002486_pt1 | contig 31503 bp, 26 predicted proteins | sample PaiPotPPA55metaG_FD_76969 | JGI IMG/M metagenome (GOLD analysis project Ga0073928, IMG submission 76969) | Iron sulfur acid spring bacterial and archeal communities from Banff, Canada, to study Microbial Dark Matter (Phase II) - Paint Pots PPA... ...
CACCGGCAAATATTCGGTGAGGCCTTCGACAATGCCAAGGATCAGCGAAAGTAGGTAGTCGTTCAATCGTCCTCCGGGGAAATGTGAGCGAACAGTATCGCAGAAAAAGTTTATGCGAGTATTTACGCTGCTAGCGCGGCGGGCGGGGACGCCCGCCGGGACGGCGGCGCTACTGTTGCTCGCTAGTCGGTGGCGTTGCCGTAGGTGGGGACGGCCTGCTGGATGTAGAAGATCAGCATCTGAGCCCGGGTGGACCAGTCACTTTGCGGGTATTGGCTGACAATTTTTTGTGCCAGTGCAAGAGAGCGGTTTTTTGATTCCTCGGTTTTTTTCTGGTTGGCTTCGGTTTTGTAAATCTCGATTAGAGCGGAGCGACGCCATGCGGCGTCGTATAGGGCTTCGGGCGCGGAGGGGGACTGCTCGTGCTCTTTCGCGTACTTCTCGTACATGTCGGCTTCTTTGTCGGGGCACTTGGATGCTGCTTGCCAATCGCCGCAGAGTTTATTTTCGATAAGGTGAAAGGCGGCGAGGTCGGCCCATTTTGTGCCGGGGAATTTTTTCATGACCAGCTTCATCCACTCTTCGTCAATTTGGCCGCGCATGTAGGAATCGCGCTCGCGGGCCGAAGGGCGCGTCAGCACGTCGGAGCGTTCCATTTGCCAGCGAATGTCGGCGGCGCGGTAAAGGCCTTCGGCAGCGAGCGGCGACGTTGGGAACAAATCGTAGACGCGATAATAGAGGCGCATGGCGTCTTGCGCGGCGTCGCGGCGTCCGCGGCGGCGGCTGGCCTGGTCTTCGGAGTCTGCCGCTTCGCCGAAGACGATTTTGTCACCGTTGGGCGTGGTCAGGTTTACCAGGGCTTTGCTGGAGACCCATCCGGTGATGGTTTTGCCCTCGGACGCGGGATCGTCTTCGTCGGCGTCTTTGCGTGGTTCTCTGAGGATGGCTTCGACGTGAGTCCAGTCGTGACCGGTCTCGATAATGACGAGTTCATGTCCGCGACCGGCTTCGCCGAGTTTGGCGGCGTCGGCGCTGGGAGAGACGCGGATGGATTCTTCATGGACGAGAGTGCCGCGTTGCGCTTGAGCGGCGGCGAACGAAGTAGCGGCGACGATTGTGAGCGCGAGAAAAATGAGTCTGAGTTTCATATCTAAGATTATTGGCGGTAGAGACGTTGCTTGCAACGTCTTACTCACTGGCGCAGTTCTTCCAGCATTTTAGGCTCGATGTTGCCGCCGGAGATGATGGCGACGTTCAACTTTGTTTTCGGCAGTTGATCGGAGCGGAAGAGGAAGCCGGCGGAGGCGACGGCGCCGCTGGGTTCGGCCACGGTGTCGGGATTTTCCGACAGTAGTTTCAGGGCTTGGTGGATTTCGTCTTCGCTGACGGTGATGATGGCGTCGACGAAGCACTGCATGTGCTCGAAATTGATGTTGCCGACGCTTTGGGTGCGCAGGCCATCGGCGATGGTGCGCGAAACCTGGTCGGCGGGAAATTGGACGATCTTGCCGGCGCGCAGGCTGGCTTGGGCGTCGGCTGCGAGTTCGGGTTCTACGCCGATCACTTGGACTTCAGGCCTCGTTAGTTTGATGGCGGCAGCTACGCCGCTGATCAGGCCTCCGCCGCCGACCGGAGCGAAGACGGCTTCGACTTCCGGCAAGTCTTCGAGGATTTCCAGGCCGATCGTTCCTTGACCGGCGATGATTTTTTCGTCGTTGTAAGGAGGGACGATTACGTAGCCGTGGTGAGCAGCGAGTTCTTCGGCTTTGAGTTGGCGCTCGGCGCTGCCGGGGCCCACCAGAACGATCTCAGCGCCCAAGGCGGCAGTGGCTTCGCGTTTGATGGTGGGGGCGTTGTTGGGCATCACGATCACAGCTTTCACCCCCAGGGCGCGGGCGGCGTAGGCTACACCTTGCGCGTGGTTGCCGCTGGAGTAGGAGATGACGCCGCGTTTACGGTCTTGCTCTGAGAGCGAGGCGATTTTGTTGTAGGCTCCGCGGAGTTTGAAGGCGCCGATGGGCTGCTGGTTTTCGGGTTTGAGGTAGAGGCGGCGGGTGGGGTTGGCCGCGGGAGATCCCAAGTCTCGCAAAGGCGGCGAGACCCTTCGCCTCGGGTCAGGGCAGGCATGGGGCACCCCATCGTGGTAATTGAATTCGATCAGGTGGGTGCGGGTGGTGATGCCTTGGAGGCGGGCGCGGGCGGAGTGAAGATCGGCGAGTGTGATCATTCGTCTTCTGTTACGTCAACGACACAGAGTAACGTTAAAGCCGGTTTTCCTGCCACTCCGGAGTGACGGGCACTTTCGGGAGGACCTCTTCTGGGAACCGAGCGAGTTGGTTGACATCGTGATGTCTTTAATAATAGCATCATGATGTGCGAACCACTCTTACTCTCGACGACGATGTGGCCGCTCTGCTGAACAAGGAAGTTCGAAAGTCGGGGGAGCCGTTCAAGCAGGTGGTGAACCGATATCTGCGCCTGGGGTTGACGGCCTCGAAGCAGCCCCCGAAGCCGTTCAAGGTTAAGCCAATCAATTTGGGGCTGCCGCGTGATTTTGACAAAATCGAGGAGTTACTCGAGTACTTGGAAGGTCCCGAACACCGGTGATTGTACTCGACGCCAACCTCCTCCTCTACGCCTACAACAGCGGTTCCGCTCATCACCGGAAGGCCCGCGCATGGCTGGAAAAAATCTTGTCGGAAATCGAGGTCGTGGGACTTCCATGGCAAGCGGTGTCCGCCTTTCTGCGTGTTATGACCAATCGAAGGTTGCCCGGAGAACACTTTAGCGTGGAAGAAGCGTCGGAGGTCGTTGATCTTTGGCTAGCACATCCCAATGTCCAGGTACTCGCGGCAGGGGACAACCACTGGCGACTATTTCGACGGATGGTTGTCGACGGGCGGGCGGGCGGACCTTTGATCAGCGATGCGGAGATTGCGGCCCTAACCATCGAATATGGAGGTGTGCTGCAGACGGTGGACCGGGATTTTGCGCGGTTTCCGGGGCTAAGGTGGGTGAACCCGTTGGGCTCGTGAATGTTCGCCTTCGCGAACGGACGAATGCGTCCGTCGCTACGTGAGCTTAGATTTCCAGGATTACCGGCATGATCAGCGGACGTTTTTGGGTTTGCTTGGAGATGTAGCGTTTCAGGTCGGCGCGGATTTTTTCTTTGATTACGCCGTAGTCGGCTTTTTCTTCTTCGCTGGAGTGGGCCAGGGTGTCTTCGACCATTCTTTTTGCGCCTTCCATGAAGCCGTTTTCGCCTACGTTGAATCCTCTCGTCACGATTTCGGGAGCGGTTTCTACTCTTCCCGTTAGTTTGTTGATGGCGATGATGGGGAGGACGATGCCGTCTTCGCTGAGGTGGCGGCGGTCTTTAATGATTAAATCTTCAACCACATCTGTTCGCGAACCGGAGTCGATGCAGACGCGGCCTACGTTGACGCGTCCGGCTTTGCGGGCGCCGTGGTCGTCGAATTCCAGGATGTCGCCGCTTTCGATCAGCATGACTTTGCCGACGGAGCCCTTCATGGCGCCGGCCATTTCGGCGTGCAGCTTCAGTTGGCGATACTCGCCGTGAATGGGAGTGAAGTAACGCGGCTTGACCAGGTTGATGATGAGCTTGAGTTCATCCTGGCTGGCGTGGCCGCTGACGTGGATTGGCGGCGAGGTTCCGTCCTCGTAGATGACGTAGGCTTCACGCCGGAAGAGGTGATCGATCATCCGGTAGATAGTTTTTTCGTTCCCGGGAATGATGCGGGAGGAGAGAACGACGGTGTCTCCCTTTTCAATTTTGGCGTGCTTGTGATTATCGACCGCGGCGCGGGAGAGCGCCGACATGGGTTCGCCCTGAGTGCCACTGATGAGGACGCAGACTTTTTCCGGAGGAAAATTTTTCATCTCGCCGGGATTGATGACGAGGCCGTCGGGAATTTCAATGTAGCCGAGATCTTCGGCAATCTCGGCGGAGTTGTTCATGGAGCGGCCGAGAAAGGCGATTTTGCGGCCATGCTGGTGGGCGAGTTCAACAGCTAGATTAATGCGGTGAATGGATGATGAGAAACAGGAGATGAAGAGGCGGCGCTTTGTGTGGGCGAAGACTTCGTCAAACTTGCGCCTGACAGCGCGCTCGCTGGGGGTGTATCCCTTACGCTCGACGTTGGTGGAGTCCTGAAACAGGGCGAGCACGCCGGTCTTCCCATATTCCGCGAAGGAGTGCAGGTCGAAAAGTTTGTTGTCGGTGGGCGTGGGATCGACTTTGAAATCGCCGGTGTGAATGATAACGCCGAGCGGAGTGTGGATGGCGAGGGCCACGCAATCGACCAGGCTGTGCGTGACGTGGATGGGGTGGACGGTGAAGACTCCGGCCTTGAAGCGCTCGTTGGGGCGCATTTCGCGAAGGTCAGCGTCGTCAAGAAGTCCGTGTTCGTCGAGTTTGTCTTCAACATACGCGAGCGTAAATTCAGTGCCCCAGACCGGGACCTTAAGTTCGGAGAGCATCCAAGGCAGGGCGCCGATGTGATCTTCATGACCGTGAGTGAGGACGATGCCGCGGATGCGCTGGCGGTTTTCCGTGAGATAGGAAATGTCGGGGACTACGATGTCGACTCCGAGAAGCTCGGCTTCGGGGAACATGAGTCCGGCGTCGATGACGATGATGTCGTCGCCCCAGCGGACGGCCATGCAGTTCATACCGAACTCGCCGAGGCCCCCGAGGGGGATAATCTGCAGTTTTCCAGGTGGCATGGAGTAAGCATGATGCTAGCACAGGGAGCGAGGTGCCGACGTACGCGCAAGGTGGAAGAGCGGCGCTTGAGCGCCCCGAGAGGGCGTTCCGGGAATGGGCTTTGGGCCCTGTGGATGGCTTCTCGGATGCGACCATGCAATGCGACCACCGCGGCTAAAGCCGTTTCTAACTCGATCTCGAACCGCGGCCCCTTCGACAAGCTCAGGGCAGGCTTTGAAGGGCCGCTCTTCCACGTTAGTGCCGACAGCCGATGGGGAAAAGACCAGCGGAAGGCAGAGCAGAAAAAACTAATCCAAATTGTGGGACTACGGTCTTCTCCGAATGGCCTTGCTGTCGCCGGTGCGATAAGGTTGAGTGGATGGCTTTGCAGGGAAAATCTTGGCTGCGGCGGCGGGTGGAGTCCGGGATGGCGAAGGGGCTGACGCGCGCTTATTCGACGGTGCGCGTGGACCCGGATAAATTTTTGCTGCAGCTGCGGACAGCGTATCGGGTGCCGATCAGCGGATATCACGGTTTGTACACGCTGGAAATCGGAGAGGTGGATGCGGTGGCGGACTCTATTATTCGCGCGGGGATGAAAGTTGCGGCGGTGGAGGGAGCGGGGTTCGGGTTGGGCGGGTTGATGACCATCGTTCCGGATCTGGGGATTCTTTCGGCGATTACGATGCGGACGATTCAGAAGTTGAGTTTGATTTATGGATTCCAGTTCAATACCGACGAGGAGATTGCGGAGCTCTGGGTGGCGGCGGCCAGTGCGGCGGGAGTCGACATCAGCCGCGAGCTGCTGGAGAAAGAAGTTATCAACAAGTTTGTGCCGCGGGTGATTCAGAGAATCGCGGCGAAGGCCAGCGCGGAAGTGGTGGAGAAGTGGGCGGGACGGCTGATTCCCCTGGCTAGTTCGGTGATTGGCGCGGGGCTGAATTACTGGTTCGTGCGAGCCTGGGGGCGACGGGCGCAGCTGCATTTTCGGCAGCGGCATTTGTTGTTGCGGGAACGAGCGCAACGGGAGGCGTTGGCCGCTCAGGGTCAGGCTAGTTTGCCGACGAGTACGAGTTAGGTACTTTCGATTCCCTCTGGGTGAACACTCTTTCCCGTTCACTGTGATTAAATAGTTAGAGATGCCTATTTTTTCGTGCTTAGCCCTTCTTTTTGATCTGGACGGAGTTCTGGTGGACTCGACTCGCGCGGTGGACCGCGAGTGGCGGGAGTGGGCGCGGCGGAAGGGCGTCGACGGCGATGCGGTGATGGCCATTGCGCATGGGGTGCGCACGATTGAAGTGATTCGGCGCGTGGCGCCGCATCTCGACGCCGACGTGGAAGCCTGGGAAATCGAGAACGAGGAGGCGAATGACCAACAGGGCGTGCGGGTGATGCCGGGTGCCGCGGCTCTGCTCAATTCGATTCCGGAGGGACGATGGGGCGTGGTCACGTCAGGGACCCGGCTGCTGGCCAGCGCGCGCTTGCAGTTCTGCGGATTGCCGGTGCCGAAAGTTCTGGTGACGGCGGATGACGTGGAGCACGGGAAGCCGCATCCGGAACCTTATTTGAGGGGAGCGGCGAAGTTGGGGTTTGAGCCGAAGGACTGTTTGGTGATTGAAGATGCACCTGCGGGAATTCGGGCGGCGCGGGCGGCTGGGATGAAGGTGATTGGGCTCGCGAGCACGTATCCGGCGTCGAAGTTAGGGGAGGCCGATGCGGTGGTGGCCGGGCTTGCGCAGATTCAGGTTTCGGGCGATGGCGGCGCCAAACTTAGCCTTAGTGTCGTGGCGGCGAAAGCAGATTCCTCGCTGGTCTCGCCGCGCTAGAGGCGCGGCTGCGCCTTCGTTCGGAATGACAACTCCTGATATTGGACTATATTCTAAGGGCTGGGTTTCTATGCCGTGCATCTGGGCCCGTTCAAAAGATTTTCCAGACATAGTGTGCCAGAAAGGCCACTAGTAAAACTCCGCCAACGCCGGCAACCCAGAAGAGAAAATTGGCCGTTAATTTCGGAGAATTGATTTCTTTCTTGTCCATGGTTGAATTCTAACCTGACCGCAGCCAATCTTCTCACTTGATGTGGTGAGTTACCTGAGCCAGTCTTCAAACTCGATTCCGCGATCGGTTTTTTCGTCGCGGTATTTCACGATGACCGGGGTGTAGAGCGAAAGATTCCATTCGGCGTCAGCGCCTTTTTTCACGGCGCGCGAGCCGGGGACGACCACTGCATTTTCCGGGACCTCAAGCGGTGTATCCGGCGTGGCGCGGTAGACTTCGCCGCGGACTAGATCGTAGAGCGGCGTCGAGCGGGTGAGGATCGTTCCTGCGCCCAGTACCGCGCGTGCACGTACGAGAGTGCCGTCGTAAATTCCGCAGTTGCCTCCAATTAAAACGTCGTCTTCGATAATCACGGGCGCGGCGTTGATAGGCTCGAGGACTCCGCCGACTTGGGCGGCGGCGCTTAGGTGCACGCGTTTGCCGATCTGCGCGCAGGAGCCTACCAGGGCGTGAGAGTCGATCATGGTGCCTTCGTCGACGTAGGCGCCGACATTGATGAACATGGGCGGCATGCAGATGACCGAGGGAGCGACGTAGGCTCCGGTGCGGACGGAGGAACCGCCGGGAACGACGCGCACGCGATCAGCTATGGTGAACTGGCGGGCAGGGAACGTGTCTTTGTCGACGAAGGAGAGGCCGGCGGGCATTTCCTGAAGAACTCCCAGACGGAAACCCAGAAGGATGCCTTGCTTGACCCAGGCGTTGATGGTCCATCGGGCGTCTTTTTTTTCTTTACCGCCGACGATTTTTTCGGCGGCGCGGATTTTGCCTTGCGTGAGCTGATCGCGGAATTCCAGGAAGATGCGGCGGGCGTCGGGGTCGCGCTCGACTTCGCCTGCAGACGCGAGGCGCTCGATGGAGGATTTCAGGGAGGGCATGGAGTGATGATTGTTGATTGCTGATGTTGATTTGTCAAAGCGGAAGAGAACTCAAGTCCCTGCACTACGCTTGCTTCGCTGCCCTTCGGTCGGGATGACAGGATATGTTAGAGCTGCCGTCGCCGGCGTTTTCAGGCAACAAGGAACAAACAACCATCAGCAATTTCATCACACGCATTTGCACTCGCTGCGGATCAGGACGCCGGTCATGGCGCGGGCGGTTTCGCGGGCTTCGGGGAGCGTCGCATAGGGACCGTGCCAGCGGGAATGGTTCGCGTCGTGGCCGGAGGGACGGCCTTTGCCGTGGGCGCATTGGCCGCAGGAGGCGCGGTGCAGGACGATTTTGCGGGGGCCGGCGGCCCAATTTTCGTAGATGAAAAATTCCGGCGCTTCGGCAGCCGGAATGGCGGGCTTGGTGATTAATCCGACTTCGGTGGCGATTTTCTGCAGGCGCGAGCGCGTGTCGCGGCGCATGGGAAGAAGAGGCAAGCGGTAGACTTCCTCGATTTTTCCCATCATCGCTAAGACGGCTTTCACCGGCAGCGGGCTCGACTCGATGAAGTTGGCTTGCATCAGCGGGAAATACTTGCGATGCAGGGTGCGGGCAGCGGTCCAGTCATTGGCCAGCGCGGCACGGGTGAGCGATGCCATTTCGTGCGGGATTTCATTGGACGCCACAGAGATAATGCCGACGCCGCCGAGGGCGATGACGGGGAGTGTGACTGCGTCATCGCCGGAAAAGACGAGGAATGTTTCGGGAACGGAGTTGATGGCCTCGGCGATCTGCGTCAGATTGCCGCTGGCTTCTTTCACGCCCACGATGTTAGGAATCTCGGCCAAGCGGGCCACAGTTGCCGGCTCGATATTGGCGGCGGTCCGGCCGGGGACGTTGTAAAGAATGATGGGCTTGTCGGCGACGGCTTCGGCGATGGCTTTGAAATGGCGATACTGGCCCTCTTGCGTGGGCTTGTTGTAGTAGGGCGATGCGGTGAGGATGGCGTTGACTCCGGGGCGCGTACCGATTTCTTTAGCCTTCTCGATCGCTTCGTGAGTGGAGTTGGAGGTGGCGCCGGCGACGATGGGGACGCGTCCGGCTGCTACTTCGATAGTCGTGTCGATTACGTAGAGCCATTCGTCGTGGGTGAGAGTGGGAGTCTCGCCGGTGGTGCCGCAGGGAACTAAGAAATCGATGCCGGATTCAATCTGCCATGTGATCAGATTGCGGAGGGCTGAGTCGTCGATGGAGCCGTCCTGATGGAAAGGAGTGACGAGGGCGGTGCCACAGCCGCGGAGTTGCATAGGAATAGCATAGCGCGAACGGGAAGCTGAGGAAAACGGCGGTGACCTTCTCGTGGACGGAGAGACGTTGCAAGCAACGTCTCTACAGATCGCGCCAGATTTTGCTGAAATCGTAGAAACCCTTTTTGCCGGCCAGCCACTCCGCGGCGCGGACGGCGCCTTCGGCGAAGCCGCGGCGGGATTTGGCGTCGTGGCAGAGATAAATTCTGTCGGCGGGGGATTCGAGGACGACCTCGTGCAGGCCGACTACATCTCCTTCGCGGAAGCTTGTGATTTCGAGAGTCTCGTTGGTGCCGCTGGCTTCGCGGATCACGTGCTGGAGCGTTATGGCGGTGGCGGAGGGGGCGTCCTGTTTCCGGGCGTGATGGCGCTCGAAGATCTGTCCGGTGTAGTCGTGCTGCAGGGCGGCGGCCGCAATGCGGGCGACCTCTAGGAAAAGATTCACGCCGATGGAGAAGTTGGCAGCGGAAAGGAAGCCGGTTCCGTGATGGTCGACTAAATTTCGGACGCGGTCGATCTCCTGGTACCAGCCCGTCGTGCCGACCACCATGTTTTTGCCGGCTTTGACGCAGGCTTCGATGTTGGTTAGGACGCAGTGGGGAGCGGTGAAATCGATGACGGCGTCGATGTTGTAGAGTGCGGCGGGAGTGAGGGCGGCGCCGGAGGCGTTTTCTTTTGCGCCGACAATGGCGATGCGGTGTTTGCGCTCGGCGGCTACTTCGGCGACCACTGATCCGGTCTTGCCGCGGCCTAGGAGGAGGAGGTTCATGCTAAAGTCAAAGCTTTTAACCGCTGAGAACGCTGAGAACAGCCGCTGAGTTCGCTGAGCTAGCCTCTTTTGCCGTTCTTGGCGGCTTCTGCGCTATCTTAGCGTTCTTGGCGGTTAAAGTCTCTTGTCGTGCCTTATGCGAATACTTCGGGGTCCAGGTCGGAGAAGAAAGTTTTGTGCAGGCGCTGGATTACGTCGGGGACCTCGTCTTCTTCGATGACGAAGGTCAGATTGATTTCGGAAGCGCCCTGGGAGATCATTCGGATTTTTTTGTCGGCGAGTTCGCGGAATACCAGGGCCGCAATTCCTGGCGTGTTGCGCAGGTTTTCGCCGACTAGGCAGACGATGGCTTTTCGACCCTCGTATTTTACGTCGGCCAGTTTGGCTAGATCGGCAGCTAGCGCGGGGATCGCTTGATTGGAGTCGACGGTGAGCGAGACGCTGACTTCGGAGGTGGAAACTACGTCGATGGAAACTTTATGGCGGTCGAAGGCTTCGAAGATGGAGCGCAGGAATCCGTGGGCCAGTAGCATGCGGGGCGCGGCTACGTCGACGATGGTGATGCGCTTTTTGGCGGCGATCGCCTTGAAGATGTTCTTGGATTGCGGGGCGCGGGTGGTGATGCGGGTGCCTTCGCAGGACGGGTTGCGCGAGTTGAGCACGTAAACGGGAATATTTTTTTGGATCGCGGGCAGGACGGTGGCGGGGTGCAGAACGTTGGCGCCGAAGTAGGCGAGTTCGGCGGCTTCGTCGAAGTTGATGACTTTGATGCGTCGGGCTTCGGGACAAATTCGAGGATCGGTGGTGAGGATGCCGTCGACGTCGGTCCAAATTTCGATGCGGTCTGCGCCCAGACCGGCGCCGATGATGGCGGCGGAAAAATCGGAGCCGCCGCGTCCGATGGTGGTGGTGATCCCGGCGCGGTTGGCGCCGATGAAGCCGCCCATCACCGGGACCTGGCTCGCACTCAGCAGAGGCTGCACTTTTTGTTGCAGCCTGACGTTGGTTTCTTCGTATTGCGGCACTGCTTGCATGTAAGTGCTGTCGGTGACGAGGATGTCGCGGGAGTCGACGTGGACTCCGTTGAGGCCGCGGGCGGCGAAGGCGGCGGCGACGATTTTCGCGGACAGCATCTCGCCGAAGGCGGCGACGTGATCGGTGGTGCGAGGCGTGATTTCTCCGACTGCGGAGATGCCGCGCAGGAGTTCGTCAAGCGACTCGAAGTCGGTGCCGAGTTCCGAATGGAATTCGGTGAAGCGGGCGGTGCCGAGCAGCTCGCTGGCGGTGTTGTAGTGGCGCTCCTGAAGTGAGCGGCAGAGTTTAAGGGCAGCTTTGCGCTCGCCATCGCCAGCCGCTTTCGCCATGGTCAGGAGGGTGTCGGTGACTTTGGCCATGGCGCTGACCACGACGACGGGTTGCTGCGCCAGACGGCCTTCGACAATGGAGGCGACGCGGTCGATGGCTTTGGCGTCTTCGACGGACGTGCCGCCGAACTTCATAACGATCATGGACGGGTCCTGCGGGCTGGGATCATGCCGTCGCCGCACGAGTCGATGCGCGCGAGATTCCTCGCTTCGCCTGAAGAACGGCTCCGCTCGGAATGACGCCATCGGTTTTGAGGAAGCGAAAACCCGGTTCCGCCGGCAGCGACGCGCGCAGTCATCCCAGGTAGCCTTTGGCTTTCAGGAGTTCGGCGTTTAGCACCGCGGCTCCCGCGGCTCCGCGGATGGTGTTGTGGGAGAGTACGGTGAATTTCCAGTCGAGCACGCCACAAGGGCGGAGGCGGCCGACGGCGGTCGTCATGCCGGCGCCCATGTCGATATCGAAGCGCGGTTGGGGGCGGTCGGCGGCTTCCAGGTAGATGACGGGGCGTTCGGGGGCGCTGGGTAATTTTAATTGCTGGGGCTCGGAGCGATAGTTGTTCCATGCGGCGATGATTTCTTCCGGCTTGGTTTTGGTCTTGAGGCCGATGGAGACCGATTCGGTGTGCCCGTCTTCAACTGCGACGCGGTTGCATTGCGCGCTCATGGCAAACGCGGCAGGAATTATTTTGGAGGCGTTGAGCTGGCCCAGCAGCTTCTTGGTTTCCTCTTCCATTTTTTCTTCTTCGTTGCGGATGAAGGGGATGACATTGCCGAGAATGTCGAGAGACGCGACGCCGGGATATCCCGCGCCGCTGACGGCTTGCATGGTCACGGCCATCACGGTCTCGAGGCCAAACTTCTGATGCAGCGGCGCGAGAGCGAGGACGAGCCCGATCGCCGAGCAGTTGGGATTGGTGACGACATAGCCGCCGGATTTTTTGCGCCAGGCTTGGATGTCGATGAGCTTGATGTGTCCGGCGTTGACTTCGGGGATGACGAGGGGGACGTCGTGCTGCATGCGGAGGGCGCTGGAGTTGGAGACTACCGCGCAGCCGGCGTCGGCGAAGAGCGGCTCCAGTTCCGCGGCGATGGAAGCATCGAGGGCGGCGAAAATAATTTTCGGCGCGCCTTCGGGAGTGGCTGGGGAAACTTTCATGGCGGCGACCGCGTGCGGAATCGGCGTCTTCAAACGCCAGCGCGCGGCCTCGGCATAGACCTTGCCTTCGGAACGGTCGGAAGCGGCCAGCCAGGCCACTTCAAACCAGGGGTGGTGCTCCAGCATCTGGATGAATCTCTGTCCCACGACGCCGGTGGCGCCGAGGATGCCAATGGGAATTTTGCGGGTCATAGGATAGTTGGAATTCTATAACAGCTGGTGAAAAAGGAAGTGCCGCGGCGGCATCGCTGGGAGTTTTTGGGATATCGGAGGCTCCGTGGGCGAGGACGCCCCCGCGACAGCCGGCCAGAGGCCGGCGCTACACGTGCCTACGGGTGATGGGTTTCCTGGGCGCGGAAGGGATATTCGGAGAGGGGGCCAAATTTTTTCTTTTCGGCGTAGAGGCGCCAGCGGCGGAAGATTATGCGCAGGCCGGCCATCACCGGAATGGAGAGATAGATGCCGAGGATGCCGGCGACTTCGCCTCCGGCCATCACGCCGAAGATGGCGGCCAAGGGATGCAGTTCCATGCTCTCGCCCATGATGCGGGGGGAAGAGACGTAATCCTGGATGAGGCGCCAGATCCCGAGAAAGACGATCAGGATCAGCCAGTGCTGGTAGCTCATCAGCAGCGCCACGCCCACAATGGCCAAGGCGGCAGCGAGAGGGCCGACCACGGGAATGAATTCGAGAACTCCGCCCAGGGTGCCCAGAACCAGCGCGTAAGGAACTCCCATGATGCCGAGAACCGTGGAGTACATGACCAGAGTCAGCGCGGCCAAAGTCAGTTGGGCGCGGATGAAATGGGCGAGCATCTGGTTAAGATCGTTCAGCACGTTTTCCAGAAACTCCCGCTGCGGGCGGGATTGGACGGTGGAGAGCAGGAAATCGCTAAAGGAGCGGCCGTCTTTCAGGAAGAAAATGGAAAGCAGCGGCACCACGAAAAACAGCCAGGCTTGCTTGAATACATCGGCCACGCGCAAGCCGATGCGCTGCGCCAGTTGAGTGATCTGGGCGCTGCGGCTGAGCAGGAACGATTGCGCCAAGTCGATCGACTTCTTATTCCAGCCGTGTTCCGCGCCGAGTTGTTGGGCGATTTGACCCGAACTAAGTTGGGTAAGCAGAGTGGGGAGAGATTGTCCCAGCCGCGCGCCTTCGCGTGTCACTTTAGGGCCGACCAGCACGAAGAACACCACTACCAGAACGAGCAATAGCGCGTAGATGACGGCAATGGCAGCGACGCGGCTGCGCAGCACGGTTTCGAGCCGATTCACCAGCGGGCTCATCAGGTAGGCGAAGAAGATGGCGAACAAAAAGGCGATCAGAGTGGCGCGGGCCACATAGAGAAACCCCAGCGCCAGCGCAAACAGCAGCACCGTGACCAGGATCCGCGCCGTACGTGCGTCAGTCAGCAGCAATAAGTTTTCCAGAGCGGTGTCAATTCTGCCGCCGGGCAGGCACAGGTTTAGTCCCGGACCACTTCCGTACTATCGGCAGGAATCGCCACCCGTATGAGTTTGAACTGATCGTGATCGTCCAGCCAAAGGGCCCACTCAAAATCTTCTCCGGAGAAGTTCAGGCGCAGCAGTTCGCGCTCCGCGCCGCGGATACTGATTTTTTCTTTGCCTACCAGTTCCATGCGAACGCTCATGGAAGTATGGTCCTGGGGCACGAGAGCGCCGAACTGCGTTGGGCCTTGCGTGCATTTCAGGTTTCCGGCCTCAGGCTTGCAAGCGCTACCCAGATACCGCCAGGCAAGCACTTCGCGGTGTACAAAGAAATTATTGTCGAGAATCACGGTCGTGCTGGGCATGAGGAAGGACTGTTCGGCGGGCTTGCCGTTGCCGCTCACGGTGGTTCTCTCCATCAGAAAATCGTTGCTGGGAGCCACGTTCAAGGAGCCGCCTGAGGCCTGACTCCATTCGTAGCGCAGCAACTCGCCGTTGGCAGTCATATCGAGTTCCGACTTCTGATTGGCGGCGTTGGCGCCGGAGGTTTCCTTGAGTTGCGATTTGACGATGCTGGCGCCGTTTTGTTGCTCGATCTTAAAGGTTTCGGTAACGACGCGCTGGCCCTTGATGAAGACGCCAAACGAACCCGAGTCGACGATTTGGGGAGAGGCGGGTTTTGCCTTATCTTTCTTGTCGGCCGCGTGGGCAGCGTGGAGGGTTGCAAAGGCAGAAGCTAACACCAGCGCTGCGGTAAGGTGCATTCGGGCTGCAAACTTCACTCGACTTCTCCTTGCTCCGTGCGCACCGCGATTCTGTTCAGGCCAAGCGTTGCCGCAATTTCAGATACGATCGTTTCCACGGCGCGGTTTCCAGTTTGAATCTGCAAGGACGCTTTTGAGTAGTGCCGGCGCCGAGTCTCATAAAGCTTGCGAAACTGCTCCAGGCTGCCAAGCAGGGGACGTTCTGTCCCGAGCTCGCTGGCCTGGGTGCAACAGCGCTGCCATAATTCTTCGATCGGCGCATCCAGAAAGATCGTTGGCAGGCCGGATGCCTTCAGCAAGGCCGCGTTTTCTTTCTGCACGAACGAGCCCCCGCCCAGGGCCACGATTCTGGCGCCCGCGGCACGCAGTTCCTGGAGCACCTGTTGCAGAGCGGCATGCTCGGCGCGACGAAACTCAGATTCTCCCGAATCGCGGAAAATCTCGGCGACCGAACGGCCTTCGCGGGTTGCAATGCGGTCATCGAGATCTTCAAAGACCCAATTCAGCCGCTGCCCGAGGGCGCGGCCTACACTGCTCTTCCCGGCTCCCATGAAACCGACAAGAAAAACAGCGTTGGTAGAAAGAGTTCCGGCCCCGACCGGCAAGCGTTTGGGCCGGGTACGGGCGATCGCCTTCACCGTTTTTCCAGAAGCCTTCGTCAAAAGTTAGCCGCGAGCTGCTGGCTCCGACGTGGACAGAGAGACGTTGCAAGCAACGCCTCTACGTTCAACTATTTCGCTGATCGTTTGCTGAGGTGGATTTTACCACTGAAGCTGCGCAGAACCACGGTCGAAGAGACCGCGGCTCGACCCATGGTACCCCAAAAGGCACTTCCCTCTTTGATGACGAACCAGGTGTGGGTTTTGGGTTGGAGAGGAATATCGTCGTGCACTTCGCCGCGCACGGAGCGAGCACTCACATCGGCCGAGGTAGACTCGGGCACGGTCGCGTCGATATTGCCGCTGTGGCTGGTCAGGCGGTACTCGCCGCGGTCGCCAAAGTCGCCAATGTAGCTGATGCTGCCGCTGGTGGAGATCACTTGCACCAGGGGGCCGGTGACGCCGTTGAGCGTTACGGCGCCGCTCAAGGAATCCACTTCGACGTGCCCGTCCTGCACATTGGTTAGGGTGACAGGACCATTCAGGGTTTTCACGTGCACGTGGGCGCCGGTAATGTCGCGGATCTCGACCGTGGCAGCGGCGCCTTCCAGGGTTACATCCCCATGAAGCCTTTCGGCACGCAGAGGGCCGGTGCTGGAGTGCAACGTAATGCTGGCGTCGGCGGGCACGAGGATTTCATAGTCCACGCGTCCAGATTGCGCGTCGGCGCCAGGAAGCAAGTGAGATTGGATCTCGACCCGATTGCCGACCAGGTTTTTGTCGACTTCGACTTTATCGGAATAAAGCAGAGCGTTGATGACGACGACGTTTCCGGTGGATGGCTTGACTGAGATCGAGCCATACGGGTTGTTGACGGAAATTCCGGCCCGGGGGCCTACGTTGACGCGAAATTCCTTGCGACTCTCGGCCAACAGCGCTCCGGCCAGCAATGCTCCGATAGCGACCAGTTGGATGGCGCGCACGTTCACTGCTCGAATGTTGATCGCTGGAACGTTGCTGGCTCGAAGCTTGATGAAGACTCGCCCACTCATTAAGACTCCCCCGAATGCCTCTCTCGGTCCGCTCAGCGCAAAACTGGCGGCGAGAAATGCTTACATTATGGCAAAGAACGATCCATGGCCAGCTCGAAAAGCATGGCTTTTTGCTGATAAGCCTCCATCAGCGAGCGGCGAGCTTCGTCGTCGTTGGGATTGGCGGCGACTACGCTTTTTGCATCCTGTATGTACTGGTTGACGCGGCGAAGATTATCGGCGTACTGAGCCTTGATCGCGGGCGACTGTTGCGCTATTTCCAAGAGCAGGTCATCGTCGTTCAGGCCGGCAACGGCCAGGTCGGAAGCGGGGACAGCCGCAGTGTCGCGGGCCAGTTGATGGACCAGCGAATGCTGGCGGACATATAAGCCCACGGTGATCAGCAAGGCAGCGGCCGCGGGAGCCATCCATCGCACCCAACCCCAGCGGCTGCCGAGCGCAGGCACCAGGGAGCGGTTGGCACGCTGGGGCCGAATTACGCCTTCTTCGCGCAATTTGCTTTCGATGGATTTCCAAATGTGGGGCCCGGGTTCGTCGGCCGCGCGCAGTTCGACTGCGCCGGAGGAGATGAGGATCAACTCGGTAAGCAGAGCTGAACACTCCAAGCAATTTTTCAGATGATGCCGCTGTGCGGCGCTGCGGCCGTCTTCGATCTCCACCAAGCTGGCTTGCAACTCAACGCAATTCATACTGCTCTCCCCAAGCCTCTGTCGAACCAGTGTTTCTTACGTCCAATCAGCTGGCGCGCTGCGCCGCAGCCCAAGTGCTTCCCGTGTCCGGTCTGCGCCGGATCACGTAAATCGTACAAACTGTACCACTAAAACTCGATCGCTAAAACTCGCAACTGCTGCAAACTTGAAACCCGCCCCGCGCTCTAGGAAGCTTTATCTACCCGCTTCATTTTGAGCAAGTCGCGGAGTTTCATACGCGCTTTGTGCAGCTGCGATTTGCTGTTGCCGATGGAGCACCCGACGATGGTTGCGATCTCATTATGTTCGTAACCTTCCACGTCGTGAAGTACAAAAATCGTGCGGTAACCGGGAGGGAGGTCATCGACTGCTTTCTGCAACTGCAGCCGGTCGATCGATCCGGCCAACGCCAAATCTTCTGCTCCGAAATCTTTCTTCGGCGTATCTTCTTCGCCCGCCTGCGTAGTTTCTTCTAATGAAACCACCGGGAGGCTCTTTTTTCGCAGGTGCATCAGCACCACGTTCACTGACAGGCGATGCAGCCAGGTCGAAAATGCCGACTCGCCGCGAAACGTCCCAATCTTACGATAGAGCTGCAGGAACGCTTCCTGCGTTAGATCTTCAGCTTCGGCAGTATTTGCCGTCATGCGCAAGCAGAGCGAGTACACCCGCCGTTTGTGCTTGTCGTAAAGAGCCTGGAACGCCTGAGCGTCCCCTTGCTTGGCCTTTTCGATCAGCTCGGCTTCGTTCGAGTCGTTGCCTGGCTGGCTCTGTCGCTGTGCTGGGTCGGTCAAGTTGCCTTTTCCGGCCGCACCACGTGAGATGCGGCTAACTATCTTTCTGTTGTATGGCTTGCGGACTCTTTGCGGTCGAACTAAGGTAATACCTGTATTCAGAATATCAGAGTAGTTCTACGGAACTTGGGATTCTGGTTTCAAACGTTCCGCCTATGGAAATCCTTTGCTTGCTCAGGGTTGAACTACTGTGGTGTCGCGAGAACAAACCCAATTCCAAATTTAGAGTTCCCATCTTCGAAAATTGGTAACTTTGGTACGCTGAAAATTCATTTGTGGCTGGTGCTAATTGTCTCCAACCCGTGTCCGTGGGGGCCTAACTCGCGCTGCCGGAGGAGGAAGGCGAACAGGACCCCGAGAAGGCCTAGACCCGAGAAGATCCACATTCCAGGCCTATAGCCGGCGGGATTGTCGAGGCTGGCATGGCTGTGAGTGTTGGCCCAGCCGATCAACAGATTGAATCCGCCAAAGCCGATGTTTTGCAGCATCGTCATTAAGCCGTAGGCCGTGCCCATTTTCGACTGGTCCACAAGGTATGCCACCGACGCCCACATCACCGCAGGGATCAACGAAAACGCCACCCCCATCATGGCCATGGGCACGTACAAATTGACGTTGGTGTAGGCCATCATCAGGTATACCGGAATCAGGAGCATAGACCCGAACATCATCAGGAGCGCGCGCTTGCCCACACGATCGACCCACAGGCCAAACAGCGGCGTCGCGATCATTGCAAACAGGGTCAGCATGCTCGACAAGAACCCACCGAATTCACGCGAAGTGCCATGGGCTTCGATGAAAAACTTTACGGCAAAGGTTTGAAACGGAAAGATGGCGGAATAGAAGACGACGCAAAGCGCCACGATAAGCCAGTAGCTCACACCGAACTTGAACAAATCCGCGAAGACGACTTTGTCGGTGGAGACTTTTCCCAAATCGTAATTTTTTTCGGCCCATGCTTCCATCGACCAGTAAACCAACGCGCCGATTATGCATAGCGCCGAAAATGCCAGCGCAATCAAGAAGGGCCAGCGCCAGTTGGCGTAGGCCCAGCGGGCCCAGGAGGGCGAGTTGAGCGCGGCGAAAGTCCCTAGGCGTGATGCCGTAAGGTTTAATCCGAGAGCAAAGCTCAACTCTTGGCCTCGAAACCAACGGGCTAGAGCGGTAGTGACGGCGACATTGAGTGACTCCGCTCCCATTCCGAAAATGAGGCGTCCAGTCGCCATGGCGGATAAGTGCCCCGACACGACAGTAATCGCCGGACCGATGAACGAAAGCACGGCGAAGATCATCAGCGCCTTCCGCAACCCCATGCGGTCAATGATGAAACCGCCAATGACCACCGTGAAGATGTTGGGAAAGCTATACATGAGCTGCAGGAACCCGATGTCCAAATCAGAGAATCCGAGTTGTTGCTTCAGCACATCGGCGAGCGGACTAAGAGCGTCGTAGGCGTAGTAACTTCCAAACATCGCCAGGCTTACGAAGATCAGAACCATCCAGCGATAGAGGCGGCTGGGCTCGGGACGGAGGGTTTGGTGCATCAGCGTTCTTTCCTTGTTCTTTCCGGGCAGATTCGACTCGGATCGCGAGAAGAGTAGCAGAAGGCAGCTTCTAGCTACTAGCTGCTAGCTTCCAGCCAAACCAGACTAATGGCGGTAATCGACTGGCGAATCATTTGGTGATCGCCGATCAGCGATCTCTGCTCTCCAAATCTCTGATCCTTGGCCGAAAACCACCACCTTGGTGGAACTCGGCCACCAGAGGGGCATTTGGCGGGTTGTGCAAACTTTCTCGCGTTTCCTTAACTTGGCGGAAACAATGCAATTAGGAATTGGATGATGGCGTCTGCCTATTGGAACTCGGGCTGCACGCTGCCGGGACAACGAGTTCGACCCTGGACCGGGATGTTTGTGCTCAAACACCCGGACGGGGAACACCATCCAAAGGAGTGTCTCCCATGCGTTTCCGCATTTGTGGTCTGTCCTTTGCCTGTCTGCTGGTTCTAGCTTTCTCGGCCCTGGGTTGCAACAATGCCCTGAACCCTTTGTGCGCTAGTTCGAGGCCCGCGCCGCTAATCGGCTCACTCTCGCCCAGCACGGTGACGTTTGCCGAGGTGCAGCAGGGGGTTACGCTCACCGTAACTGGCAGTAACTTTGTTTCGGCATCGGAGGTGCTCATTAATACGACGCCTCTCAGCGCCACCGTGGTCAGCCCTCAGCAGTTGAACGTGAAGCTCACGCCCGATGTGATAACCGGCGCGGGGAAGGTAAAGGTGATGGTGCAGACTCCGAGTGGCAACACGGGAGACTTGGGCTGCACCAGCGGAGGGAACAGCAGCGAGCTGATGTTAACCGTGAATTAAGTTCTGGGGGAAGAGGATCGACGATTACGACGTCATCTCAATCGGGAATGCCTCAGGGGCTAAAGCCCGCATCATTTGCGGCTGGTAGCGGCACGGCTGAAGCCGTGCCTTCCCAAAACGTTGAGGAGTTTGTAACGAGCGTCTAGCTTCCTACGTAGCGTGCATACAGACTGCGCGCGACGGCTGTGTCGGTGGTGCCTTTGATGATGGCGCGGCCATCGGGGAAGAGGGTCATCTCGTAGGGGTCGCGCCAGAATTTCAGGACGAAGTCGTTGTGGCGGACAGTGCCGTGGGGCTGGAGGCGGCGGTCCATCTCGGCGAAATCAATGGGACGCTGACGCTCATGGATCTGCACGGAATTTCTACCGCACAGCGTGATGTGTGGACGGGCTTCGCCGGCGAGATGGATGAAATCGCGCCGACCGCAGGCCCAGCAACCGGGGCGGGGCTTTGCGGCGGAGATTTCGGCGTGCTGGTTGGTCCACACGTCGAAGGAAAGGAGGGAGCGCCGGAGACCGGGATGATTCGCGCCGCCAATGAGAATTTTGAGGGCCTCGGTCGCGGCGATTGAGGCTACCAGATTCACTGCCGAATTGAGGATGCCGGATGCCTCGCAGGTCTCAATCATACCGCGAGGCGAGTCTGGGAAAAGGCAGGACAGGCAGGCGGTCTGGCCGGGCAGGATGTTCAAGGTGACGGCGTAGCTTCCGACGGCGGCGGAATAAATCCACGGAAGCGAACGTTCTACAGCGTAGTCGTTAATCAGGTAGCGCGTTTCGAAATTGTCGGTGCCGTCGAGGACGAGCTCCATTCCTTCCAGCAAGGCTTCTATGTTTGCAGGGATGAGATCTTCAACTTTTGGCTCAACCACGACCTGAGAGTTGAAGGCGGCGATCTTGCGGGCGGCGGCAATGGCTTTGGGAAGAGACTCGGACGCATCCTTCTCGTCGAACAGCGATTGGCGTTGCAGGTTGCTGGGCTCCACGTAGTCGCGATCAATGATGCGCAGAGTACCGATACCGGCACGCGCCAGCAGTCCGGCCAGGGCGGAGCCAGTGGCGCCGCATCCGACGATCGCCAGCCGGGCGGTAGCGAGTTTTTGCTGGCCTTCGGCGCCGATGCCGCGGAACAGGATCTGGCGTGAATAGCGTTCGTCCAAATAACGTTCGTCCAAGCAGCGTTGGTCCGGCGCGGAATTGGGCCGCGAAATTCGGTCGGGATGTGACTGCTGTGCCAAAGAGGTCACCAGTGCCAGGCTCTAAAACCTTTATTATAAGTGGCTGGCTGGCCGGGGGATGATTGCCGGGCTTTTCTGGAAAGCCCGGGCCGTAACCCTTCAAAAGAGGGCCAGCGGGCGCATCCCATCGAATTTCAAATAGCGCCTGGCAAGGACACTGTTTGTTGAAACGGTACGCGCCACTCCTGACTGCGATGATCTTGCTGTGGTCTGGGGTCGTGGCGTCGGCGGCCGGCGGGGACGTGGGTGGCTCTCCTGCATGGCAAGCGAATACATCGGGAGGTTCTTCTCCATTGAATGCAACGCAATCGAGCGCGTCCTTGCCCCTCCCTTCCCGGCCCAGCTCGGCCCAGCCGAGTTTAGCCCCACAAAGCTCACCCCCTCCGCAGTCTGAGCCTGCGGGTCAGCAAGAGCCGCCGCTGCGGTCCCCAGCTGGAATTTCCCCGTATGAAGGGAAGCTTGTCGAATCGATCGAGATTCCCGGCGTTGCGGACAGCGATCGCGAACACATTCTGCAGTTGCTGGCGCAGAAAGTGAGCGAGCCGTTGGATCGCGTACGCGTCCGCGACAGCATTCGCGCGCTGTATGCGACCGGCCGTTTTGCCGATATCCAGGCGGAAATTTCGCCGTCGGTCAACGGCGTTGTGCTCACCTTCACCACTTCAGCAAATTTTTTTGTGGGGGCGGTCCAGGTAGAGGGAGCTCCCGCGCATCCCACCTCGAACCAGATCGTCAATGCGTCGAAGTTGGAATTGGGCGAGCTTTATACTCAGGAGAGGTTGCAGCGCGCGCTGGAGAACGTTCGGCAACTCATGCAGGAGAACGGTTACTACCGGGCGCGAGTCACCGAAGACAGCGTTTCGAACTCGGCCACGCAGCAAGTGGACATTACTTTCCATGTCAGCCGGGGGGAGCAGGCGCACGTGGGCGAGGTGAAAGTCACGGGCACCTCCGGCATGTCGTCTTTAGAAGTGCAGGACATCTCGCACGTGAATCGCGGAGACCGGCTCACGGCCGAGCGGGTGAGGGGTTCGCTGCAGCGGCTGCGCAAGAAATTCCAGAAGGAAAATCGCGCGCTGGCGCAGGTTTCGATTGCCCAGCAGCTCTACCATCCCGAGAACAATCGGGTTGACTTTACGTTCCAGCTCGATCCGGGGCCGGAAGTGGTGATTTACGCGCTCGGCTTTCACATCAGCCATGGGGTGTTGCGGAGGGAAATTCCAGTCTACGAAGAGAACGCAGTGGACGATGATTTGCTGAATGAAGGAAAGCGGAATCTGATCGACTATCTGCAAACGCGCGGCCACTTCGACGCCCAGGTAAATATTCTGAGAGAGAGTGATCCGAAGACGCTGCGGGTGATCTATCAGATCGATCCCGGGGCCTTGCATAAGCTGGTTCTATTGGACATTACCGGCAACAAGAATTTTCTGGACACTGCGAAGCTGCGATCGTATCTGCAGATTCAGCAGGCGAGCCGGTTTGCGAGTCACGGACGCTACAGCGAAGCCCTGCTTAAGAGCGACGTTGCGACTTTGGAAGGGTTGTATCGCGCCAGCGGATTTCGCCAAGTCCAGATTCAAACGAAAGTCGACGACAACTATCAAGGGTCGGAAAATAAGCTGGCGGTTCACATCCACATTGAAGAAGGACTTCGAACCCGCGTAGGCGAGCTGCATGTGCTTGGCGCGCAGAAGATCGCGGTCAACGAACTTCCCGAACTAAGCACGCGGCCGGGGCAGCCTTATTCCGAGCAGGATTTGGCGAACGATCGGGAGAGAATTCTTAATTTTTATTTCGATCACGGATTTCCCAATGCCACGCTGGAGATTGGCAGCAAGCCTGCGGAACATCAGCCCAATTACGAAGACGTAACGTACACGATTCAGGAAGGCGAGCGCTTCACGGTGAATCGCGTGCTGGTGGCCGGAACCGAACACACGCGCGATTACGTGGTGAACCGGGAGTTGCAAGTGCACGAAGGCGAAGCGCTGAGCCAGCAAGATCTTCTTAGCACGCAGACTCGTCTTTACGATCTGGGAATCTTCAGCCAGGTGGACACGGCGGTGCAGAACCCGGAGGGAACCGATCCGCAGAAAAATGTGCTGGTGCAGATGCAGGAAGCTAAGCGCTATACCTTCACCTATGGAGTTGGATTGGAGTTCCAGACTGGGCAGCCCGGGGGAAGCGCAGCCCCGCAAGGAACGACTGGAGTAAGCCCTAGAGTTGAGTTTGACGTGACCCGTCTCAACGTTGGCGGACGCAACCAGACCTTGACCTTCCAGTCCCATGTGGGACGTTTGCAACAGCGAGGCCTGGTGAGTTACGCCATCCCGAAGCTCTTTGATAATGACAAGTTCAAGCTGATCTATACCGCTTTCTACGACAACAGTCTGGATGTGGCTACGTTCACTTCGCAGAGACTCGAGGGAAAAATTGATCTGCGCCAGCAGTTTGGAAACTCCGGCGCCGAGCCGGGGACCCGGCCGGGCCCGAACGCGATCACCTACCGCTACGATTTCCGCCTGGTGAAGGCCGGCCATTTCGCGAATAATTTCAGCGAAATTGCGTTGCTGTCTCTTCCCGCGCGAGTGGGCGGCCCGGGCTTCACTTTTATTCACGACCAGCGGGACAACCCATTGGAGAGCACCAAGGGAAACTACTTTACGCTGGACGGATTCGCCTCTTCCACGCGCTTTGGATCGGAAAGCAATTTCGGCCGGGCTCTGGCGCAGCATTCGACTTATTATGCGTTTGGAGGTAAGGGCGGGGCCGGACGGCAGTTCGTATTTGCCCGTTCCACGAGCCTTGGCCTGCAACAGCCCTTCGGAGGCACCAGGATCGTTCCCCCCGGAGCCTGTCCTACGAATCCGAATACGCACGAGTCCATCTGCCAGGGAATTTCACTCATCCCCTTGCCCGAACAATTCTTCGCCGGAGGCGGCAACTCTCATCGTGGGTTCGGGTTAAACCAGGCAGGCCCTCGCGATCCATCGTCGGGCTTCCCTATTGGCGGTACTGCGCTGTTCATCAACAATCTGGAACTGCGCTTTCCTCAAACCACGCTGCCTTATTTAGGGGAAGGATTCGGCTTTGCCATTTTTCACGATACGGGGAATGTGTTTACAGCGCCGCACGACATGTTGAAGGGACTGTTACGGTGGCATCAGCAGAATCCCCAGCAGTGTTTGGCCGGAAGTACACCAGACACTCGGTGCATTACGAACTTCGATAATTCTGGTTATGATTACACTTCGCACGCGGCTGGGCTCGGGATACGATACAAAACACCCATAGGGCCCTTGCGTTTTGACTTTGGCTACAATCTGAATCCGACCCGGTATTTTCAGGTATTTACGTACCCAGTTCCGAACACTACGCCGCAGCAAATGATTTCTGTCCAAGAGACGCGGCGGCTACGGCATTTCAACGTATTTTTCAGCATAGGTCAGCCATTCTGATGGATAGAGTTTGCACAAAGACGGCCGCAGTCCTGGCGCTCGCTTTAGCGATGGTGACGAGCGCCGTGTCCCCTGCTTCCGGTGCCAGCCAGGTGATCGACCGCATCGTGGCCACCGTAAATGGGCACATCATTCTGCAGAGTGACTGGGATGAGGCGATGAGTTACGAGGCGCTGCTCAACGGTCGCGCGCTCAACCAGTTCACTGAAGCCGATCGCCGTGCCGTCCTCGATCGCCTCATCGATCAGGAGCTACTGGCGGAGCAGATAAAGTCGGCGGCTTTCGAACATGCCTCGCAGTCTGAAGCGGCCGCCCGCGTGAGCGCGGCGCGAAAGTACTATCCGGAGGCGGCAACGGACGAGGGATGGAAGTTAGTGCTGAGCCGGTTCGGATTGTCGGAAAAAGATTTGCTGGCGCATGTGCAGCGGCAGATCGATCTGATGCGGCTGGTGGATGCTCACCTTCGTCCGGCGGTGCAGATCGATTCCAAAACCATCGAAGCCTATTACCGGGAGAAATTCGTTCCGCAGTTGAAACCATCGGTTGCGCCGGAAGTCCCGTCGGTCGATGTTGCGGCCAAGATTCGCGAGTTGCTCACGCAAGAAAAGGTCAACGAGCTCTTGATTTCCTGGCTGCAATCCTTGCGCTCGGAGAGCAAAGTGAGCGCGCCGGGCACGAGCGGGGCTGGGGATGGAGTGCAGACGCGGTGATGCAGCCTGCCGCCAGACCTCCGCGCTGGTGGAAATTTCTGCTCCTTGTGATTGCTGTCGGCCTGGTCGCCTTGCTGGCCGCAATCTGGTACTCCACGACGGACTCGTTTCAGGCCTATGTCCGCAAACGCGTGGTCGCGGAAATCGAGCGGCTGACTGGAGGTCGTGCGGAGATTGGCAGCTTCCACGTTGTCCCCTTCCACATGCAGGTTGAAGTGCGGAATGTTACGGTGCACGGGAAGGAAGGCGCGACTGAGGTTCCGCTGGCGCACGTGGACAGCCTGGTTGCGCATCTGAAAGTTATTTCGTTTCTACGCACTGAGTTCGGCTTCCACTCGGTGATTCTCGAACATCCGGTTTTTCACGTAGTTATCGGGCCTGACGGCCTCACGAATGTTCCCGCTCTGCGGGTGCGCGAGATAACTTCGATAAAGACTCCGATGGAGCAACTGTTCGCGCTGTCCATTGATCGGTTGTCCGTGCGCAACGGCGAGATCCTGTGGGCGGACCGGAAAATCCCCCTGAATTTTGCGGTTCATGAAGCCGGCTTGCAAATGGATTACTCGTTCTTGCGCGTCCGCTATGAAGGCCATCTCAAGGTGGGAAAGGTGGATAGTGCGGTCGAGGATCTCCGCCCATTCGCATGGATGACGACCGTCGATTTCAGCCTGGCGCCCAACTTTGCCGAGATCAAGTCGTTGCGCTGGAATTCCGGCCGGTCGTCTCTGGAGGTGACCGGACGGATCAGCGACTTCCGCAATCCGCATCTTGACGGAAATTATTACGCCCGCGTCGATCTCGGGGAGGCCGCCGCAATTGTTCGGCGGCGTGACCTGCGAGAAGGCAGCGCGGAGTTCAAGGGCAGCGGTCACTGGTCGCGGAATGAATTCGCCAGCTCGGGTACTCTGGCGTTGCGCGACCTCGGCTGGCAAGACAATCAGATTGGATTCAAGAGAGCGAGCGCGACTTCGGATTACGCGGTGACGGATGAGCAGATCAAGCTGTGGAAGCTACAGGGAAAACTGTTAGGTGGATACTTCACTGGCGACGCCCAGATTGACAACTGGCTGCACAGCGTGCCGCTGCCGCCGGGCAGAAGGAAGAAGGGCAGGGAAGACATTGCGGTAATGAGTGCAGCGCGGCCATCAGGCAGGAAAGGCGAGAAAACCAAGCTGCCGGGCATACAAAACGGCACGGTGCATCTTCGTTTGCGAGATGTTTCGATGGGAGAGATGGCGGCGGCCCTGGATGTGCCTGCGCATCCTCTGCACCGGTTTCATCCCGCGGGACTGGGTGCCGGCACGGTGGACGCGTTCTGGAGGGGATCGCCTAAAGATGCTGAGATCGCATTTGTAGTGGATGTGAATCCCTCCCCGCATCCCGCTGCTGGCGAATTGCCAGTGACGGCCCATAGTAAGGGTAAATATCGAGCGGGGAGCGACTCACTGGAACTTGGTGAGTTCAACTTGTCGACGCCGGCGTCGAAGATTCAGGCTTCGGGGATTCTAGCAGCGACCTCGACGCTGCACATGTCTGTCTCGACCTCCAACCTGGAAGAGTGGCGGCCGCTAGTGACCGCACTGGGCGGGCCCACCAACCTGCCGTTTCGGGTAAATGGCCATGCAACGTTTAATGGTGTTGCGGAAGGTAGGTTGTCGGCGCCGACAGTGGCAGGCACGTTGGCAGCGGAAGACTTCCTGTTCACCGTGCCGGCGACGTCGCGCACACCGGCACAACCGGTGCACTGGGACTCCCTTGCGGCCAGTATTCAACTCTCTGCGCAGGAGCTTGCGTTGCGCGGAGGCTCACTGCGGCGCGGGGACACGAGCGCGGATTTTGAGGTCAGCGCGGTTCTGCAAGATGGGCGATTCAGTGAGAACAGTACCTATACGGCGCGGGTGAATTTGCACAACGTGGACGTGGCGTCGACGGCAGTCCTCGCCGGGTTCGATTATCCCGTGTCGGGGACTGCGGACGCCTCGGTTCAAGTTGCCGGCACGCGGGCGCATCCGCGGGCGCAGGGACACATTCACGCGGTGAATGCCGCGGCGTATGGCGAAGCCATCGAAAAGTTCGATGCCGATCTTCGGATTGCTGACAGCGAGACTGCGCTCAACAATATTCAACTCGCCCATCAGGATGCGTCGGTTTCCGGTAGTGCCGCTTATACGCCGGCAACGCGCAGCTTCCGGCTTGACCTGATCGGGAAAAATTTCGACGTATCGCGCATTCGCCAGATACATCTGGACCCCTTGCCGATGGAGGGACGCGCTGACTTTACGCTGCAGGGGTCGGGCACGCTCAGCTCGCCGATGATCAATGCCGCGGTTCACGTAGGCGACCTCAAGCTTGACCATGAATTCATGGGCGGACTGGACTTTGAGGCTACATCGACCGGCGGCGACCTCCGCGTTAGCGGGCACTCTGAATTTCCGCACGGCACGCTTTCGATTTCGGGAAGCGTGGGGATGCAGGGAGATTATCCCGCGAACATTTCGGCGCGACTGGATCATGTCGACCTGGACCCCTTGTGGCGCGCCTATTTGGGCCAACAGCTTACGGGGCACTCCGCGTTTGGCGGTTCGGTAACGATGCGTGGACCGTTGCGCCATCCGCGGCAGTGGACGCTCAACGGAAGCGCAACCGATGTGGCGGTTGATGTGGAATATGCCAAACTTCACAACCAGGGTCCGCTGCCTTTTACGTATGCGGATCAGACCATTCACATTGAACCCGGGCATTTGGTGGGAGAGGGCACCGACGTGGTTGGACATGGTTCGATTCATTTTGTGAGCGGGCAGGAACTCGATCTCTCGGCCGACGGACAAATCGATTTGAAATTTCTCGGCAGTATGGTTCCGGATCTCAGCGCTTCGGGACTGACGACGATCCATATGACACTCGGAGGTACGCTGAGCGACCCGCTGCCGCAAGGCAGCATTGAGGTCAAAAACGGCGCAGCCAATTATGCGGGGCTGCCCAGCGGTCTGAGCGAGATGAATGGCGCACTGTCGTTCACCCGGGAGCGTATTCACATCGATCAGCTCGCGGCTCGAACCGGCGGCGGGACGCTGGACTTGAAAGGCGACGTTACAAATTACAACCGGCAGCTCAATTTCAACCTTACGGCGATAGGGAAGGATGTGCGGCTGCGCTATCCGCCGGGGGTCAGCTCGACGGCGACCGCGGAGCTGCACTGGGTGGGGAACCGGTCTGCTTCTTTGGTTTCCGGGGATGTCATGGTCACGAAGCTGGCGGTGACGCCGGGTTTTGATTTCGGTTCGTACCTGGAGCGAAGCCGGCAAGCGGCGGCAATTACACCGGCCAACTCCCCGCTCTACAACGTGAAGCTGGATGTGGCAGTACATACCGCGCCCGAACTACAGATGAAGACGGCGGTCGCGCGATTATCCGGCGATGCGGATTTACGGCTTCGTGGGTCGGCGGCGCGTCCCAGCGTTCTGGGCCGGGCTGACATTCTGGAGGGGGACGCTACCTTCAACGGCATCAAGTTCCGGCTGGAACGCGGCGATATAACATTTGCGAATCCCGTGGCTATTGAACCGCAGCTCAACCTGGAGGCCACGACTCATGTACGCAATTACGATCTTGACGTTACGGTTACCGGGACGCCGGAGCGATTAGCCGTCAACTACCGTTCAGAGCCGCCTCTTCCCAAGTCGGATATCATCGCGCTGCTGGCGCTGGGCCGCACCAGCGAGGAGTCGGAACAGTTGCAGCGGCAATCGGGGCAGGGCGTGTTCACCGACGAGGCCAGCAACCTGATCATCAACCAGGCCATCAACTCGACGGTGAGCAGCCGCATGCAAAAGCTGTTCGGAGTCAGCCGGATCAAGATCGATCCCCAGGGACTGACCACGGAAACGAACCCTACGGCGCGCGGCCCGCAGGTGACGATCGAACAACAGTTCGCCAACAATATCTCGCTCACGTACAGCACCAACGTTTCGCAGAGTTCGCAGCAAATTATTCAGGGCGAATATTACGTCAACCGAAGTATTTCGGTGGTGGGCACGCGCGATCAGAACGGCGTGGTCAGCTTCGATATCCGCGTTCGACAACGTAAGAAATAGAATTTCGCTGACGGGATGCATGTCCCGAAACTCCCTATGGATTCCTCTGGAGAAAGCGCCACATTTTCGAATTTGCGGCTGCGCATGGTCGACTCGCAACTGCGGGCGCGCGGCGTTAGCGACGAACGTGTGCTTGACGCCATGTCGCGTGTGCCCCGTCACGAGTTCGCGCCGGAGCGGTATCGCGATCAGGTGTACGAAGATCATCCTTTGCCGATTGGCGAAGGGCAGACGATTTCTCAGCCTTACATTGTGGCGCGGATGTTGGAGGCTGTTTCGCTTTCGCCCGGCGAGCGAGTACTCGAGGTTGGCACTGGGTCAGGTTATGTGACGGCGCTGCTCGCGGAACTGACGGCGCAGGTTTTCTCGGTGGAGCGGCACGCCGCGCTGGCGGATGCGGGGCGAGAGTTACTCGGACGTCTTGGCTATACCAATGTCAGAGTGATCGTAGGCGATGGAAGCCATGGCTTTGCCGCAGGTGCGCCTTACGATGCGATCATTGTCTCTGCTGCGGCCGCCGAAGTTCCCCGCGCATTGCTCGAACAATTGGCAGAGGGTGGGCGCATGATTATCCCCGTGGGTCCGGCCGATTCTCAGCAGCTGCAGCTGATTCGCATGGAAAGCGGCCAGCCAAGAACTGCGTGGCATGAACTCTGCCGGTTTGTTCCGCTGGTTTCGGATTAGGCGTGCCTCCGTCACTTAGGATTGATCCTCGATGAGATTTCGACCGACCTCAATCCTCAGACCTCAGACCTGTTACCCCAGACCGTGAATTACAATTTACTCGTGCCTGTCCTGCGCAACCTGCGCGTCACCCTGGAGATGATTAAGTGGGAGCACTCGGTGTTCGCGCTCCCGTTTGCGCTGTGCGGGGCGATGCTTGCAGCCGGCGGAGTGCCTACGGCACATCAATTGGTGTGGATCGTGGTGGCAATGATTGCGGCGCGGTCCGCCGCGATGGCATTTAACCGATGGGCCGACTCTGCCATCGATGCCGCCAACCCGCGCACCAGCACTCGCGCTTTGCCCGCAGGGCACCTGACACCTGGGTTCGTGGCTACCTTCGTCGTCGTTTCCAGCGCCATCTTCATTCTGGCCGCGAGCCAACTGAATCGGCTCGCACTGGAGCTTTCTCCGGTCGCGCTGTCCGTGCTGCTGCTTTACTCTTACACGAAGCGGGTGACGCGCTGGTCGCATCTGGTGCTGGGATTCGCGCTCGGCATTGCGCCAGCGGCGGCGTGGATCGCGGTGCGGGGCTCGCTCGATCCGCGCATCCTGTTGCTCACGGCGGCCGTGACTTTCTGGGTGGGCGGCTTCGATGTTCTTTACGCCTGCCAGGATTTCGATTTCGACCGGCAAAGCGGACTGCACTCCATACCGCGACATCTCGGAATTCGGAGCGCGCTTTGGATCGCGCGCGGCTTTCATGTGGTGATGGTCGGCCTGCTGATTGCGCTGCTGATCGCCTTCGGGATGGGGAAGCTGGCGGCGTGTGGCGTGCTGGCGGTCATTTTACTGCTGCTCTACGAACATTCTTTAGTGCGGCCTAATGATTTATCGAAACTCAATGCCGCATTCTTTACGATGAACGGTATCATCTCCTTCCTGTTCTTTGTGTTTGTCGCGGGAGATTTGCTGCTGCGGAAATAACGGCTGCGTGGCTTGTGCGGAGCGGGCACTCCTGCCCGCTTGCTTGCAGCGGCAAAAGCCCAGCGGGCAAGAGTGCCCGCTCCACACAAATCAGAACCCCACATATTCACTACAGAGACCGCCGAGAAATAAATTTCCTTGATTTGTTCTTCTCTGTGTCTCCGTGCCTCTGTGGTAAAAACGATTGAGGATTATTGGTTGACCCTTAGTAGCAGCATCGTGCCGCTTTCTACTTTGACGTTGTTTGTCTCCGAACTCAACACCGATCCCTGGGTTGCATTCGGTGACCGCTCCAGCTTCAGATTCGAGATTCCTACGACACCCTGCGTGTTGCCGTTGATAGCCGGGTACGGGCCACTTTGCGACTGAGCGTCAGTGCCACCGGTCGGG
>Ga0073928_10002487_pt1 | contig 31489 bp, 37 predicted proteins | sample PaiPotPPA55metaG_FD_76969 | JGI IMG/M metagenome (GOLD analysis project Ga0073928, IMG submission 76969) | Iron sulfur acid spring bacterial and archeal communities from Banff, Canada, to study Microbial Dark Matter (Phase II) - Paint Pots PPA... ...
ACGTCCGGCGTCATACATTTCCAGCGCAGGTCTAGATCCGCCACCATTGGCACCGTCGAGCTGCTTGGCCGAGGTGAGCACACTGAGATCGTCATTACGCTGGACTCGTGACGCGCGCTAGACCCCTGAGGTCTCCAGCAAGTCGCGAATCGTGCGCAGCAGGTCTTCCGGCTCGAAAGGCTTGAAGATGACGGCGTCGGCCCGCTCCGCGGGGTCCACGTCGTCCCTCATTCCGCTCAGCAGGACGACGGGAATGCCGGCAGTGGCCGGCTGAGCTCGCATTTCGCGGATCAGCTCGAGGCCGGTCATGACCGGCATGCGCCGGTCCGCGATGACCAGGTCGGGAGGGTCTTCGCGGAGCAGGTCCAGGGCAGCCGCGCCATGTCTCGCCTCATCCACCGCATAACCCGCTTTCTCGAGCACCATCCTGATGACGGTGCGCAGGCTGGCGTCGTCCTCGACGATGAGGATGCCGCCCAACCTAGGCGCCGGCGCCCACGAGCGAGCCCACAGCGGCAAGCAGAGCGGAGCGATCGAACGGCTTCTCGAGCACACGATCCGCGCCGGACGCCTGCGTCCTGGCCTCGGGGTGGCCGGCGACCGCTAGGTCCCGCACGGCGTCCTTGATCGGGATCAGGGCGGCGATTCCGTTCTGAGCCTCCTCGACCAGATACCCGGCGGCCTCCAGTTTCACCTTGAACATCAGCCGCGCGCTGGGGTCGTCATCGACGACCAGTATTCGCTTGCTCGACAAACCACTTCCTCCACAGCGCTGCGATTAGTGCCGCCCTCGACTCCGATCTAGAGGTTACCCAATCACGAATGTGCCCGAGGTAGCAGGTCCGCTCCGAAACCAGACCGCGCGCGTATAAGGAGGCGTGGCCGACCTGCCAGGTCATCCGGAATCCGCTGCCGTGGCCCAGCGCAAGCGGCTAATGGTCTGGTGGCTAATCAGCACCGCCACCCTGCTCGCGATCCTTCTGGCGTTCGCAGTGTTTTTCGTTGCGTCCACGGTGGGCTATTTCGTGCACCCAGCCGTGGGCTGCCTGCCCGCCGACTTCCCGAGTTACCCGAAAGCCAGTGTGATCGAGGTCGATCTTGCGTTCGGTACGCCGGTACAGGGGGACACGAAGGAGTGCAGCATGCGGCTCACATCGAGCGATGGCTTCGACCAAGTGAACACCTTTTTTCGTCAGCGCCTCACGGCCGGGCAATGGTCGTCCAGGGGCTATTCAGAAGACGCCGGCGGATCGATCCTCAACTTCTTCTTGAAGGCGCGGGGGTTGACCTACGGGGCGATCACCGTCCACAAGCAGTTCGCCGGCACGCCTTACGACATCCAGCTTTTCAGTTGACAGCTGGTCAGCGGCGCTTGTCGGCGACCTCCGTCGCTACCCGTTGCGCGAATTCCTCGAGCGCCTCGTCGGTCTGCGTGCCCGCTCTGTCACGCACATTGACGCGCTCGTTCTCGGCCTCGCGCTGTCCGAGGATCGCCATGTACGGGACCTTCTGCACCTGCGCGTCTCGGATCTTTCGCTGCATGCGCTCGGGCCGGGCGTCGAGCTCCACGCGGAGCCGCCGGGCGCGCAGCTTCGCTGCCACGGCTTTCGCGTAATCGGCCTGGGCGTCGGTGATCGGGATGACCACCACCTGCACCGGGTGCAGCCACGTTGGGAACGCGCCGGCGTAGCGCTCGATCAGGTAGCTGAACAGGCGTTCCATCGAGCCGGCCGCGCCACGATGGACCATGACCGGTCGCTGCCGCGACCCGTCTTCGGCGACGTACTCGAGGTCGAACCGCTCGGGCAGCTGGAAGTCGACCTGCACAGTGGAGTTGGTGAACTCCCGGCGGTGCGCATCTCTCACCTGGAAGTCGATCTTCGGCCCGTAGAAAGCCGCCTCCCCCACCCCCAGCTGGTAGGTCTGACCCATCGACTCGAGTGCCTCGCTGAGCGCGGCCTGCGCGCGCTCCCACTGCTCCTCCGTGCCTAGCCACTTGTCCTTCACGTCGTCGCGGCCAGACAACCGATACGAGAACTCGTCGATGCCGAGAACCTGGGAGAAGTACAGAGCCAGCTCGATCGATCCCTTGATCTCGTCCATGAGCTGGTCTGGCGTGCAGAAGATGTGGGCGTCGTTGAGCGCGAAGGCGCGCACCCGGTTGAGGCCGATCAGCGTGCCGGAGCGCTCGTAGCGCCAGTTGTTGCCAATCTCGGCGATGCGCATCGGCAGGTCGCGGTAGCTGCGCAGCTCGTTCTGGTACACGACGATGTGGTGCGGGCAGTTGACCGGCCGCAGCTCGAGCTCCTCGCCATCCTCGAACTTCATCGGCGGGTACATGTTCTCGGCGTAGAGCTGGGCGTGCCCGCTCTGCTTGTAGAGGTCGAGCCGCGCCACGTCGGGGGTGCGGACGTGGAGGTAGCCGCGCGCCAGCTCCTCGTCGACGATGAAGCGCTCCAGCTCGCGGCGCACCGTCGCGCCGTTCGGCAGCCAGAGCGGAAGACCTGGACCCACGCGCTCGTCGACGGCGAAGAGCTTGAGCTCCTTCCCGATCCTTTTGTGGTCGCGCTTCTCGGCCTCTTCGAGGAACTTCATGTAGTCGTCGAGCTCGCGCGGCGACGGCCACGACGTTCCGTAGATGCGGGTGAGCTGCGGCTTCTTCTCGTCGCCGCGCCAGTAGGCGCCCGCGACGCGCAGCAGCTTGAACGCCTTCAGCTCTCTGGTGCTGGCGACGTGGGGCCCGCGGCAGAGGTCGAGGAAGTCGCCCGTGTGGTAGGTGCTGACCTCGTCGCCTTCGACCTTGTCGTTGATCAGCTCGAGCTTGTAGTCCTGGCCGCGCCTCGTGAACTCCGCGATCGCCTCAGCGCGGGTTAGCGTCTCCTGCACGAAGGGCCGGTCCTCGTGAACGATGCGGCGCATGCGTGACTCGATGGCGCGCAGGTCCGACTCTGAGATGGGCTTGGAGAACGCGAAGTCGTAGTAGAAACCGTCATCGACCGGGGGGCCAATGCCGTACTTCGCGTCGGGGTACAGCTCGGTGACGGCGGCCGCGAGCAGGTGCGCGGTGGAGTGCCTCAGCGTGTGCAGCGCATCGCCCGTGGATTCGTGGTCGCCGTATTCGGCCATAGGGGTCGTCCAGTATATGGAGGCCTTGAACATCGATTGGCTCACGGTCGTGGACGCCATCGGCTATCCGGCCGCCGGCCTGGGCATCCTCATCGAGAGTGCCGGCGTCCCCTTCCCCGGCGAGACTCTGCTGCTCGCCGCTGCGGCCTGGGCGGCGGCTCGCAACCACAGCCTCGTGCTGGTGATCCTGTTCGGCTTCCTCGGCGCCACCGCCGGCGCCGACCTCGGCTACTACCTGGGATTCAAAGGCGGGCGACCGTTCGTCGAGCGGTTTGGCAGCCTGTTTCGCATCCGGCCCGAGCACATAGCCCGCTCCGAGATGTTCTTCGCCCGCCACGGCGATCGAGCCATCCTGGCGGCGCGGTTCGTCATCGGCCTGCGCACCTGGGGCTCGATGCTCGCCGGGATGTCCCACATGCCCTTCTGGCGCTTCCAGCTCTTCAGCGCGCTCGGCGGGCTCGCGTGGGCGGCCATCATCGGGGGCGCCGGCTACTTCCTCGGCAGCAACCTGGCGCTGCTCGAGACCATCGTCCGCGCCATCGGATTCGGTGGCCTGGCGATCATCGTCGTGGTCGTGATCATCGCCGTAGTGGCCCAGCGACGCGCGTCCAGGCCATAGCCAGCGCAACGCCTCCCAGAACGAGCAAGGCGCCCATTCCGCCGATGACATGCGCGGTGCCGATGGTGTCGGAGAGGGCCGCGGCCACGAGGACCGGGATCGCGGTCACGCCGTTGATGACCATGTAAAGAAGGGCGAAGATCCGGCCCCGGATCTCATCGCTCGTCGACTCCATGAGGTAGGTGGCGGCGGGGATCATGATCGCGCCGAACTCGATGCCGAGGAGGAGGCTGAACGCGGCGCCGGTGAGCCGCGCGTGAGCGTGCAGGTCGGGCAGCTGGCTCATCGCCTGTGGGACAGCGGCGAGGCCGAGCATGGTGGCGCCGAAGGCGATCATCGAGACCGCGAGCAGGCGCGCGCGGTCGATGTTGCGTAGGAATTGCCCGAGCGCGATCGCGCTGAGGATCGCGCCCGTGGTGGCCGGCACGAGGATCACGTAGGTGTCCTGTGCGGAAATGCCGATGACCTTGCTCACGAATGCCGGCGCCAGCGTGAACAGCATGAACAGCACGAGCACGGCGAGGCTCAACTGCCCAAATGCGAGCATCAGGCCGCGCGACGAGCGCACGGCGTCGATGCCCTCTTTGATGTCGAGCATCATCCGGCGGAAGCGGCTCGCGCTCTCCGCCATGGGGGGTTCGATCGTGCGCTGGATGCTCGGGATGTCCGAGGCGAAGATCAGCGCGCCGGCAACGACCAGCAGGACGGCGCCGACCCAGTACGGCGCATAGAGGTCGATCCTGGACAGGATCGGCGCCAGGGCCCCGCCGACCACCAGGGTCAGCACCATGGTGAGCAGCGACATCGAGTTGGCGGTGATCAGCGCCGAGCGCGGCAGGATGGTCGGGATGACCGACGCCTCGGCCGGGCCGAAAAGCTGGCCCACCGCGGAGAAGACCAGCGTGATCAGCAGCAGGTGAGCGAAGTCATGACGCAAAGCAGGCACGAGCGCCAGGAGCGGGATGAGAGCGATGACCGCGGCGCGCCCGAAGTTGGACCACATCATGATTTGCTTGCGGTTGAGGCGATCCGCGATCACGCCGGCCGGCGGCGCGAGCAGCACCGCGGGCACCGTGTAGGTCAGCAGCGTCACCGCGACTGGCGTGCTGCCGCCCGAGACGTTGTACGCGAGGATGATCAGCGAGAAGAGCAGGAACTTGTCCGCGAGCTGTGCGGCCAGCTGCGCGAACCAGATGTTCCTGAAAGCGGTGAAGCGCAGCGTCGAGCGAAAGCCGCCAGGGCCTTCGACGGGAAATCTGATGGGCGCTTCCACGGCCTGATGAAGGTTAGGTGAAGCGCCGGTAGACCGATTCCCATTCCGAAAGGCTGAGCGTTTGAGGACGCCGCTCTGGATCGACCCCCGCGTCGCGAAGGCGTGCCGCGGCCGCCGAGCTTCCCACCCCACTGATACGGCCCAACGTTCCCGCGAGCTGCTTCCGGCGCTGCTGGAAGGCGGCCTCGACGAAACGGAGAAACGCGTTGAGGTCGCTCACGTTCACAGCGGGCTGGGCTCGGACCTCCATCGAAACCAGCGCGGAGTCGACCTGCGGCGATGGCTCGAACGACTCGGCCGGGATGATCATGACGATCCGAGCCTCCGCAAACACCTGCACCGCGATCGTGGCCACGCTGGCGCCGGTCGGCGCCGTCCAGCGCTCGGCGACCTCCTTCTGCACCACGAGCGATAGGCGTCGCGGTCGGGGCGCGGTGTCGAGCAGCCTGCGCAGCAGGGCTCCGGTGAGGTTGTAGGGGATGTTGCCGGCGGCGATCTCGCCGCCGTTGGGAAAGGCCGACTGCAGGTCGTAGCGCAGGATGTCGGCCTGGACCACCTCGATCTTCTCGTTGCCGGCCACCACCTCTCGCAGCGCGGGCATGAGCGTGCGATCGAGCTCGACCGCGACGACGCGCCGGCACCGCTTCGCGAGGGCGATGGTCAGCGTGCCCACGCCCGCGCCGACCTCCAGCACGTCGTCTTCTTCCGTTGCGCCCGCCGCCTCCGCGACCAGGTCGCGCAGCACCGGGTCGATCAGGAAGTTCTGGCCGAACCGGTGCTTGAGCGTGGCCCGGTGGCGGCGCAGCAGCTCGAAGAGCTGCTGCTTGTCAGCTGGATCGATTGATTGGACGGCTGCGCCGGGGCTCACTTCATGCGGGTGAAGAGCGCCAGGGCGTTCGCCGTCTCCAGGTTTCCGAGCTCCTCCATCGTCATGCCTCGCAGCTCAGCGACCAGCTCGGCGGTGTCGATGAGGTACGCGGGCCGGTTGGGCACACCCATTCGCTTGTGAGCGTTGCCGTATGGCGAGTCGGTCTCGAGGAGCAGCCGGTCGGCCGGACATTCGCGGACGACGTCGCGCAGCTCGCCGCGACTCGGCCGGGTGACGAGCCCGGCGAAAGAGAGGTGGAAGCCAAGGTCCAGGAAGATCTCAGCTTCGCGCCAGCCGAGGGCGAAGTAGTGCATGACACCGCGCAGCCCCGGATGCGCCGCAATGAGCTCGGCGACCTCGGTGGCCGCCCCGCGGTTGTGAATGGACACCGGCAGGTCAAGCTCGACGGCGAGGCCGAACAGCCTGTCCAGCCTGGCCACCTGCTCCGGGCGGGCGACGTCTCCGTGCTCGAAGTCGAGCCCGACCTCGCCGATGGCGACGGCGCGGGGATCGAGGGCGAGCGCCCGCAGCGCGGCTGGGTCGGGGGGCGCCTCCTCGGTCGGGTAGTGCCCTACGCCGGCCCACACGGCCGCATGTGCGCTCGCCATCTCCACGGCGAGCCGGCTGCGCTCGAGGTTCACCCCCATCGCGACCAGCCGGGTCACGCCCGCCTCGGCCGCCTTCGACACGATCTCGGCGGTGTCGCCCAGCTCCTCGAGGTGGAGATGCGTGTCTACGAAGATGCGGCAGTCTCCTCCTCGACGACCTCGTCGAGGCGCTTGAAGAGCGCCTCGGGCGTGGGCAGCTTCCGGCCTGCCGGCAGCTCCGATACCAGCCACCTGTTGCCGGTCGGGTAGTCACCGGTCAGCACCATGTGGGTCGAGCCATCCTCCGAAACCTCGCGCACTTCCGGCTGGGGGGCGATCACGTCTTCATATCCGAGCATGCTGTGGAGACGCTGCGAGGAGAAGGGCAGGAATGGCGTGAGCATCGTTTTCAGGTTGTCGACGCATCGCAGCGCCACGTAAAGCACGGTGCCTGCGCGCTCGCGGTCGGTCTTGATCGTGTGCCATGGCTGCTCCGTGCCGAGGTACACGTTGACCTTGGCGGCCATGGCCATCGCATGCTTCAAGGCGTTCTGAAATCGGGCCGAGCCAAGGTGCTGTGCGACAACGTCCAGCCCGGCTTCGACCTCGGCGATCACGGCCTCGTCGGCGGCCGTCAGCCGGCCGGGCCTCGGCACCGCGCCGAAGTTGCGGTGCGCGTTGACGAGCGTCCGGTTCACCAGGTTGCCCCAGGTGGCGACCAGCTCGTCGTTGTTGCGGCGCACGAATTCCGACCAGGTGAAGTCCGAGTCCGCGTTCTCAGGGCCCGCGATCATTAGGTAGTAGCGGAGTGCGTCCGGGTCGTACTTCTCGAGTACGTCGCGCACGTAGATGACCTGGCCGCGGCTCGTCGAGAACTTCTTGCCGCTCATATTCAGGTACTCGCTGGCGACTATCTCGTCCGGCAGCTCGAGGTCGCCGGCGCCGATCAGGATCGCCGGCCACAGCACCGTATGGAAGGTGATGTTGTCCTTGCCCATCACGTAGTAGTGCCACGAATCCGGGTTCTGCCACCAGTCCTTCCACGCATCCGGCTCACCGGTGGTCCGGGCCCACTCGATCGAGGCCGACAGGTAGCCGATCACGGCGTCGAACCAGACGTAGATCTTCTTGTGCGGGTTGTCCTCCCAGCCCGGCAGAGGCACCGGCACCCCCCAGTCCAGGTCGCGGGTGATGGCGCGCGGCTTGAGCTTGCTGACGAACTCGAGCGAGTATTTGCGCACGTTCGGGCGCCAGTCGTCGTGCTGCACGATCCAATCCTTCAGCTGCTCGCCCAGGGCGGGAAGGTCGAAGAAGAAATGCTCGGTCTCGCGAAATTCCACCGGCGCGTCGCTGCCGCGCTGGTGAGGATTGATGAGGTCGATCGGATCGAGCTGGTTGCCACAGTTCTCGCACTGGTCGCCGCGCGCGTCTGGAAACCCGCAGATCGGGCACTGGCCCTCGATGTAGCGGTCGGGCAACGTGCGGCCGCTCGCCGGGTCGAACGCACCCATCTGGGTCTGCTTGACCAGGTAACCCTTTTCGTACAGCTTGAGGAAAAGGTCCTGCGTCACGCGGTAGTGGTTAGCGGTGGTGGTGCGCGTGAACACGTCGTACGTCATCCCGAGGCGCCGCAGGTCCTCGACGATCAAGGCGTTGTTGCGGTCGGCAAACTCGCGCGGTGGGATGCCGGCCTTGTCTGCTTCATATGTGATGGGCGTGCCGTGCTCGTCGGTGCCGCTGGCCATCAGCACGCGCGACCCACGCAGGCGCTCGAAACGCGCGAGCACGTCGGCGGGCACGGCAAAACCGGCCACGTGGCCGATGTGCCGCGGGCCATTCGCGTAAGGCCACGCGGGCGCGACGAGTACGGTGCGACCGTTAGCTTTTGGAGCTGCCACTGATCACGAGCGTAATCTCACCGCGCACTTTCTCGCCGAGCTCCGTCTCCACCTCGGACGCGGTCCCGCGCAGCACCTGCTCGTGCAGCTTCGTCAGCTCGCGGGTGAGCGTCAGAGGACGATCGGGCAGAACCTCGCCGATGAGCGCCAGCGACTTGCGCGCGCGGTAGGGCGATTCGAACGCGACCGCCGGCCGCGGATCGTCCAGCAGCGTCTGCAGAAGGCGGCGCACCTCTCCCGGCTTGCGCGGCAGGTAGCCGACGAAGGTGAAGCCCGGTCCTCCGTACCCTGCGACCGAGAGGGCCGCCGCCACAGCGCTCGGTCCAGGGATCGGAACGACCGTGTGCCCCGCGGCCCAGGCTGCGTTCACGAGCTGGGCCCCCGGGTCGGACACGGTCGGCGTGCCCGCGTCGCTGACCAGGGCGACGTCGCCCTCGTCCAGAGCTGCCATCACCCTCGGCAGCCCGCGGCGCTCGACCGGCGCGCGGTAGCTGATCATCGGCTTGCGGATCTGGTGACGCGCCAGCAGCCGGGCCGTGACGCGCGTGTCCTCGGCGGCGATCGCACCGACCTCGGAGAGAACGCGTAGGGCTCGGGCGCTCACGTCCTCCAGGTTTCCGATCGGGGTGGCGACGACGAACAGATTGCTCAAGCTCGCTCGAGCCAGGCCCCCACGTGAGCCGAGATCTCGTCCGCCGGACCAACGAAGCGTGAGGCCGGCGGAAGGATCTCCAGGAACGCCTTGCCGTAGTCGCGGCCGAGGATGCGGTGGTCCAGGATCACCACTGCGCCGCGGTCGGTGGAGCGCCGGATCAGCCGACCGAATCCCTGCTTCAAACGCAAGGCCGCCTGCGGGAGCGCAAGCTGCCCGAAGCCGTCGCGAAGCTGCTCCGCACGGGCGGCGAAGACAGGCTCGCTGGGAACCGCGAACGGCAGCCGGACCACGATCACGCAGGACAGGCGCTCGCCGGGGATGTCGATGCCCTCCCAGAAGCTCGAGGTTCCGAGGAGCAGCGGCCGCTCAGCCTCCTCGAAGGACTTCAGGAGCTGCCTGCGCTGGCCGTCAATGCCCTGGCCGAGGATCAGGATCTCGTCGAGGTCGATGCGGAGCTTGAGCGCCTCATGCACGTCTCGCAGCTGGCGGTGCGACGTGAAGAGCACCAGCGTCCGGCCGCCCACGCGCCGGGCCACCGACGCGACCACCTCGGTGACGCGCATGTCGAAGTCCTCATGCTCCGGCATCGGAAAGTCTGAGGGCATGCAGACGAGCGCCTGGTGGTAGAAGTCCAAAGGCGAGGGCAGGATCATCTCCTCGACGTTCGGCCCGAGGCCGACGCGTGAGCGGAAGTAGTCGAACGTTCCGCCCACCGCCAGCGTGGCCGAGGTGAACACCGTGGATCGTCGCTCCGCGTACACCTGGTCGCGCAGGAGCCCGCCGACGTTGATGGGGGCGGACCGCAGCAGCAGGCTCTCGCTGCGCGTGACCAGCGTGAACCAGTAGACGCGATTCGGGTCCGGCGTCAGCAAGGCTTCGTGGATGAGGATGGCCGCGCCCTGCAAGCGGCCGCGGATGATCTCCAGCTCGCGGACGCCCTGGTCAGGCTCGTCACCTCCAAGCCATTCGCGGGCGGCGCCGGCCAGCTTGCGCAGCGATGTCTCGAGGGCCGCCATCGCGGTCGATGCGTTCTCGGCCGCCAGCGCCAGGGGCTGCCAGTCCGGCTCCTCGCGCAGCGCCGGCACAAGCCTCAGCGACTCCTCTCGGCGCTCTACCTCCGCCAGCCGTGCGGACACGCGCTCGGTGGCCAACGTGAAAAGTTCGTGCACCCTGGGCGTCGCCGCCAGGGCCCTGGCGATCGCATCCGTGAAGCCGGCCTCCGACGACCCGAGCCGAGGCTGTCCCCGAAGCTCCACCAGCAGGCCGCTGGGCCGCGTGGCGCCTGTGGGCTGCGCGGCCAGCCGCTCCAGCAGCGCCTCCAGCCCGGGGGCGTCGATCTCCTGACGCAAGCCCTGGGTGGCGGCCTCTTCGAGGTGATGCGCCTCGTCGACCACGAGGTGCTCGAAGCTGGGAAGCAGCCCGCCACCGACCTCCGCGTCGGCCAGCAGCAGCGCGTGGTTCACGACGACCAGGTCGGCCGACTCCGCCTCCGCCCGAGCCCGGTGCACGTAGCAGTCCTCGGCGGTGCAGTGGATGCCCACGCAATCAAGAGGATCGGACGCGATCTGGGTCCACAGCACCTCTTCCCGGCCGTGAAGCCGCAGTTCCGACCGGTCGCCGCTTTCCGTGGTGTGTAGCCAAACCAGGACCTTGAGCTTGAAGCGCAGCTCCTCGGCGTCCTCACATGGCTGAGCCAGGAAGCGCCGCCAGCGCCGCAGCGAGACGTAGTTGGACCGGCCCTTGAGCAGCACCGCCTTGAAGTCCCAGGGCAGCCACTCGCGCAGGCCCGGGAGATCCTTGTTCATCAGCTGCTCCTGCAGCGTGTGCGTGTTCGTCGAGACCACGACGCGCTCCGAGTGACGAACCGCGCGAGCTATCGAGGGCAGCAGGTAGGCAAGGCTCTTCCCGGTGCCGGTGCCCGCCTCGACAAGCAGGGTGCCGCCCCGGCTCTGGATCTGCGCGACCGCCAGGAGCATCTGCAGCTGGGGCTCCCGGTGCTCGTAGTCGGGCAGCGCCCCGGCGAGCGGGCCTTCCGGCGCCAGCATGGCCACCATCAGCTCAGGGTCGTCTGGGGGCTCGCCGCCAGGATGACCGGCAGGCGCGGTGCTGCGCACCGGGCGGCTCGACGCCGGCGTCTCAGGACTCGGCGCCGTCAGGGCCTCGGCGAAGAATCGGGCCACGGCCCAGCCATAAGGGGCGACAAGGGCCAGGATCGATTCCTTCAACCCTTCGTCGAGAGCCGCGGCCTCCTCGCGCAGCCGAAGCAGCAGCTGGCGGGTGGCGTCCGCGTCGTCGAGCGCCCGGTGCGGGCGCGGCTGGGAGAAACCCAGCTCGATGGCAAGGAGCGGCAGGCTGTGGCTCGCCGCGCCCGGCAGCAGGATGCGTGCGACGTCGAGGGTATCCAGGATCTCCAGGCCGCGCTCCCACACCCCGGAGGCGGTCAGAAAGTCGACGTCCAGGCGCGCGCCGTGGCCGACCGGCTGGCGGCCCCGCAGGAACGCGGCGAGCTCGCCAAGCGCCGATTCCGCGCTGGCGGCGCCATGCAGGTCGGCCTGGCTGATTCCCGTCAGCCGCGCCACCGCTTCGGGCAGCGGACGCTGCGGGTCGACGAGGCGTTCCAGCGTTCCGAGGGTGCGGTCGGGCGTGAAGGCGACGGCTCCGACCTCGATCACGCGGTCGCGGGACGGGTCCAGACCTGTCGTCTCGAGGTCCAGGGACACGTACTCCGGCACAGGTGGCTGTCGATTGTACGGGCCAGCGTCGAAGCGCACGATCAGCAGCCTAAAGAGGGTCGCGCCGAGCGCCTGTTGCTATATTTGCGCCCGATGCAAACCGGAGCGATCGAGGCACCCAAGCGGCTGGAGGACCTTCACGTCCGTCGCGACCTCGTCGCGAGCCTCCTGCTGAGGACCCTTGCTTTCGCCGACCAGCTGAGCGGCGGCGCCATCGAGACCAGGCTAGGGCTTCCCTTCGAAACCCTGCAGCCGATCATCGAGGAGTACCAGAAGGCGCAGCTCATGGACACCATGGGCTTCTCCAACGAGCCCGGGCTCGAGGGCCGGCCCATACCGGTCCGCATGAGCTACACCGTTTCGTCCGCCGGCCGCCTGCGCGCCGCCGAGATGTCCTCGGTGCAGACGCGCTACCTGGGCCCCTGCCCGATCAACTTCGACGACTACCTCGCGCTCGTCCGCTCACAGGTGAGTGGAAAGGCCAACGTCACCGACGCCGCCCTGAAGCGAGCGCTGGGCCAGCTCGAGCTCGAGCAGCACGTCATCGACCAGATCGGCGGGGCCATGGTGTCGCGCGCGTCGCTCTTCATCTTCGGGGCGCCGGGCAACGGCAAGAGCACCATCACTGAGCGCATGGCGCTGCTGATGGGAGCGCCGATCGAGATCCCGCATGCCGTCGCGATCGGCGACGAGATCATCCGGGTGATCGACCCCGTCTACCACAAGATCGCTGAGGGCGAGCAGCCCATCGACCGCCGCCTGGTCAAGGTCGAGCGGCCGGTGGTTGTCGCCGGCGGCGAGCTCAAGCTCGAGCAGCTCGACCTGACCTACGACCAGCAGAACCGGTACTACGAGGCTCCCCTTCAGTGGAAGGCGAACGCGGGCGTCTTCGTCATCGACGACTTCGGCCGCCAGGAGGTTCCGCCGATGCGGCTCCTGAACCGGTTCATCGTGCCGATGGAGAAGAAGGTCGACTACCTGGACCTATCCGCGTCAGGCCGCAAGATCGAGCTGCCCTTCCTTTGCCAGGTCGTGTTCTCGACCAACCTCTCGCCCACCGAGCTCGTCGACGAGGCATTCCTTCGGCGCATGGCCTACAAGATCGGTGTCGGCAACCCGACGCCCGAGGCTTTCGGCCGCATCCTCAGGTACGAGTGCGAGCGCCAGGGCGTCTCCTTCGACCCGAACGCGGTCAACTACTTGCTGCACACGCTCTACGGCAAAAAGCCGCTGCGCGGATCGCACCCGCGCTCGCTGATCGCCCGTCTGGTCGACCTCGCGAACTACCGCCAGGAGTCGCCGCGGCTCACTCCTCAGACGCTGAAGGAGGCGTTCGACGCCTGTTTCAACCCGGCCCTCGGCTCCGTCACCGAGGACGACTGGGCCCGACCACAAGTTACCTAGCCACTAAACCGGGACCCTGACTCCCTCCAGCCGCCGCTGCAGGGATTCCAGGTCGCTGAACTCTCCTCGCTGCTCGGGCGGCAGCAGCTCCGCGATCGCAGCCATGATCGCGTCCGACGCATCCTCGTGCGACACGCGCGTGCCATCCGCCCGCTTCGTGGCGACGACGAAAGGCTTGCCGAAGGTGACCGTGACCCTCGTACGGCGTGGCCACCTGGCCCCCTTCGGCAGGCACTCGCGCGTACCAGTGAGGCCGACCGGCACGACCGGGCAGGCCGCCTCCTAGGCGATGAAGCCGGCCCCCGGCTCCGGCCTCGCGAGCACGCCCGATTCGACGCGCGTGCCCTCCGGATACATGATCAGCACGTGACCGGCCTTCAGCAGGTCGAATGAGAGCTTGATCGCGGCCCGATCAGCCGTGTGACGCACGACAGGAAAGGCGTGGTAGCGGCGGAAGATGAAGGCGAGCAATCCGCTATCGAAGTACTCCGACTTGGCCATGCTCCACGAATCGCCGCGCGGCACGAATGCGGGCACCATCGGAGGGTCGAGGGTCGCCGAGTGGTTGGGGCAGACGATGACCGGCCCAGTGCGCGGAAATGTCTCGACGCCCACAACCTTGAACAGACCGATGAGATAGACGCTCGTCAGCGTGCGCATGAGAGCGCGAAGAAGTGCGTAGATCACTTTGCCCCACGAACTCCGAGGACCGGCGACCCGAGCCGCGGAGCGGGTCGGGGAGCCGCTCGCCGCGAGTTCGCGGGGACCCCCATCATCCGCCGCCGACCGTGTCTCCGATGTCCGTGAGGATGGTGTCCACGACCTCGTCGAGGGTGAGTTCGTCGGTGTCGATCACCACCGCGTCGTCAGCGGGGCGCAATGGCGCGATCGCCCGCTCCGAATCCACGCGGTCGCGCATCTCGACCTCCTTGCGCATCGCCTCCTCGTCGACGTGCTCGCCCCGCCGCTCGTACTGGGCCGCCCGCCGCCGCACCTTCTCCGCGAGGCTCGCGACGAGGAAGAACTTGTGGTCGGCGTTTGGAAACACCACCGTGCCGATGTCGCGCCCGGCCATAACGACTCCGTGCTCGCCCAGCGCGCGCTGCTGCTCAACCAGGGCCTCGCGCACGCCCGCCGTGGCTGACACCAGAGGTAGGGCGTCCGCGAAGTCGGTGTCGTAGATCCCGGCCGTCAGCTCGGTGCCGTCACCCCAGACGCGCTCGCCGTCGATCCTGATCCGCGTCGACCGCGCGAGTTTGCTCAGCGCGTCGGCGTCATGGGGATCCAGGCTGCGCTCCGCGGCCAGCCTGGTGATGGCCCGATACATCAGCCCGCTGTCGACGAATGTGAGACCAAGCGCATCGGCGACTCTGCGTCCGACCGCCGACTTGCCCGAGGCCACGCCTCCGTCCAGAGCCACGATCACTGCTTCACGCCTCCCGCCCGCTTGAGCGCCTCGACCTCAGCCGGGCCGAGCACGCGCCAGCCGCCGACCTTCAGCCGGCCCAGCTTGAGCGGACCAAAGCTCACGCGTCGCAGGGACTGGAGGCGATGGCCGACGGCGAGCAGCATTCGGCGCACCTGCCGGTGGCGGCCTTCGCGGATCACGATCCGCAGCTCGGCCATCGGGCCCGGCAGCACGCGCAGCACCTCCACTTCGGCCGGCGCCGTCATTCCGTCGTCCAGCTTCACGCCAGCGCGCAGCTTCTCCAGGTCGTGCGTGTTCGGGCTGCCCCCCACCATGGCCACGTACTCTTTGGGGATCTCGTAGCGCGGGTGGGTCAAGCGGAAAGCGAGGTCGCCGTCGTCGGTGAGCAGCAGGAGCCCTGTCGAGTCGGCGTCGAGGCGCCCGACCGGAAAAAGGCGATGGCCGCCGAGGCCCTCATCGCCGACGACGTCCAGCACGGTAGTTCTTCGGGACTCGTCCTTCGCGGTGGCGATAGCCCCCAGCGGCTTGTTCAGCATCAGGTAGCGGTGCGTCGTGACCGGCTTGATGGCCCGGCCGTCGACTGTGATCTCGTCGCGGTCCGGATCGATGATCTGGCCTTCGGGCGGCGGCACGCGGCCGTTGACCTTGACCGCTCCCGAGGAGATCAACGTGTCCGCCGCCCGCCGGCTCGCCACCCCGGAGCGGGCGAGGAACGCGTTGAGGCGCGTCACGCGCCTCCCGTCGTGGGCGCCGGCAGGTGGTCGAGCGACTCCAGGCCCATGACCAGCAAGAAACGCATCGTGGTGCCGTAGAGCTTGGGCTGCCCGGGGCCGCTGCCGCGGCCGACCTCGGTGATCAGGTCGCGCAGCTCGAGGTTGGTCAGCACGCTGTCGCAGTTGACCCCGCGCACCTCTTCGATTCGCGATCGCGGCACCGGCTGCTGGTAGGCAACTATCGCGAGGGTCTCGTATGCGGCGCGCGAGAGCTTGCCGGATACCTCCGGACGCAGCGCTCGCCTCACGGCGGCGGCGTGCGCCGGGCGCGTCGCGAGGTGCAGCTCGTCGTGATGACGCATCACCATCACGCCGCGACCCTCGAGCGCCGAGCGCAGCTCGTCGAGCGCGTGCTCGACCTCGTCGCGCTTGCTGTCGGTCGCGTCCTGCAGCTCGCGTACCTTGAGCGGCCGGTTGGAGCTGAAGAGGATCGCCTCGATCGCCGCCGACAGCTCGCTTGTCATGCCGGCCTGGCCTCGATGTGGATCGGCCCGAACCGTTCCTTCTGCCGCACGGTGATGAGCGACCGGCGCAGCAGCTCCAGCACCGCGACGAAGGTGACCACGGCCTCCAGCCGATCCTCCGACTCGAGGATGAGCCCGAGCAGCTCGACCGGTCCCTGCCGCACCCGGCGCGTGATCTCTTCGACCTTCTCCTCGAGGGTCCAGGTGCGGCCCTGAACGACCACCGGCCGCGGCGGGATGCGCGCGAGCACGCTGTTGAAGGCGGCGACCAGGACGTCGATTTCGAGCGGCTCCTCCTGGCCGGCCGCCTCGGTCGGACGCACGGGGGGCGGAAAGGCGAAGGTTTCCTGCTCCGCCCGCTCCATGAGGTCCTGCGCCATCGCCTTGTACGCGCGGTACTCCTCAAGGCGCTGGCGCACGTCCTCTTCCCAACCCAGCAGGTCCGCCTCCTCCTCGGTCGGCGCCTCGCCCGGCAGCAGCTTGATGGACTTCAGCAGCAACAGGCGCGCCGCCATCCACAGGAACTCGGCCATCTCCTCGGCGTCGGGTGTTTCGCGCTGAGCGATCTCCGCAAGGTAGGCGTCGGTGACCCTGGCCAGGGAAACCTGGAAGATGTCGACCTCTTCACGCTCCGCCAGCGCGAGAAGGAGCTCGAGCGGTCCTTCGAACACTGACGTGCTGACCGCAAGGCGCGGGCCAGCGATCGGCTGCTCCATCGGTCGGTAAGGATAGGGCGCAGCCGGCGCCCGCGCTCCGCACGCCTGGTGCCAACGGAGCCAAATCTGCGCGCGGGACGGCCCGTTTGGTGCCATACGAGCGAAATGGCTTAGCGCAAGTCGACCTGGTGGAACTTCTCGATCCGAGCGGTCGCCGACCAGCGCTTGCGCAAGGCCGGCGGGTAGCGGGTCTGGCTGATGTGCGCGAGGCGCGCCTCGATCTTCTCCTCGATCACGTCGCCCACATCGATCTCCAGGTTCGGCTGCTCGCCGGCGAAGCACCACGCCTCGGCGGTCTCGTGCGGCGCGCCCGCGTCCGGATAAGTGAGCGGGTCGCGCGCACTTGGCCACGCGGCGTCGAGCGCGACCCTGCCGATGATGCGGTGGTCGGGATGGTAGCGATAGCCACCGTAAGGGTCGAACGTCAACAGGACGTCCGGCATCGAGGAGCGAATCTCGCGCACGAGCTCACGCCGCAGGTCCAGGCTCTCGATGAGCTCGGCGTCTGGATGCTTGAGGAAGGTCACCCGCTTTACACCCAGCACGTACGCGGCCGCCTCCTGCTCCAGCTCTCGCTTGCGCGCTAGATCCTCGTGGGGGATGTTGGGGTCACGCGAGCCCTTGTCGCCCGAGGTCGCGAGGACGAAGTCGACATGAACCCCTCGCTTCGTCATCTTCAGCACCGAGCCGCCGCAGTAAAACTCGATGTCGTCGGGGTGCGCGACGATGCACAGCGCGCGCTTGATCCGGCGGTCTTCAGGACCGCTGAAGAGTTTTCTTGTCGGCATCGTGTCTCCTCACGCGGTAAATCAAGTCTCGAGCCAAGCGGAGCTGCAGGCCGGATTTATTCCGGCCGACTCCCAAGCGTTCGCTCCTACGTCACTGCCGGCGTCGCAGCAAACAGGAGGGGGTACCGCGGGGGAGGACCTGCGTCCTTCCCCGCGGCCTTCGTCAGGACCGCTGAAGAGCTTTCTTGTTGGCATTGGTTCTTGATTCTTCGAGCAATTCGTGCGCGCGAGCCAGCGCTTTCGACGTCGTGCCCCCGCTCATCATCCGCGCGAGCTCGCGCGCGCGCTCGTCGTCGGTACGCAGCTCGCGAACCGTGACCACGTTACGGCCGTCAGGCCCAGGCGCCTTCTCGACCACCAGGTGGTGATCGGCGAAGGACGCGATCTGCGCGAGATGGGTCACCACCAGCACCTGGTGGCGCGTGCCAAGCGCCTTCAGTCGCAGGCCGACCTGGATCGCCGCCTCTCCGCCGATGCCCGCGTCGAGCTCGTCGAAGACTAGCGTGAGCAGACGGTCCGACGCGGCACTCACCGTCTTGATCGCGAGCATCAATCGGGCCAGCTCCCCGCCCGAGGCGACACGAGCCAGCGGAGCGATGGGCTCACCCGGGTTGGCCGAGAACATCATCTCCGCGAGCTCCGCGCCATCCGGCCCTATGTCCGGCGTGGGCCTGAGGGCGACCGCGAAGCGAGAACCCTCCAGGCGCAGGCCCTGCAGCTCCGCCCCTACCGCCGACTGCATGCGGTCCGCTGCCGCGGTGCGGGCCGCGGTCAACCGGCGGGCTGCCGCCTCCAGCTCGGTTCGACACCGATCTCGCTCGCGCTCGGCCGCCGCGATGGCAGAGCCAAGGTCCTCTGTCGCATCGAGCTGCCTCTTGAGCTTGCGCTGCTCGTCGATCGCGCTCTCCAGGCTGCCGCCGTATTTCCGCTTGACGCCGTCCAGCAACGCGAGGCGCGACTCGATGGCTTCGAGGCGCGATGGGTCGGCATCCAGGGTGTCGGTGTAACGCCGAACGTCAGCCGCGGCGTCCGACGCCTCCTGTTCCAGCACGTCGAGCCGGGCCGCCAACTCCGAGAGCCGCGGATCAAGCTCCGCAGCCGAGCGCATCGCCGCTGCCGCACGGCCGACGCCTTCGTCGCGCAAGCCTTCGGTAGCGTCGTGACCGAGCTCGGCCAGTTTGGCCGCGTGGCGGACGGCGCCGCGCTCCGCCGCCAGCTCGAGGTCCTCACCCGGCCGCAGTCCGGCCGCGGTGAGCTCTTCCAGCTGCCACCGGACATATTCGTGCTCGCGCTCCCCGCGCAACTTGAGCCGCTCGAGATCGGCGAGGGCGGCGGCCGCCACCGTCCACGCCGCATGTGCGCCGGCGACCACGACACGAAGGTCGGTCGCGGCGTAAGCGTCGAGGAGCTCCGTCTGCGTCTGGGTGTCGAGGAGCGAGTGGTGCTCGTGCTGACCGTGCATCGCCACGAGGCCACGACCGAGCTCGCGCAGCTGCGTGGGCGTCGAAAGCCGGCCATCGACGCGGGCACCGGCGCGCTTGCCGATGTCGCGCTGCAGGGTGAGGGCGGCATCGCCGGACCCGAACACCGCCTCCACCGATGCACGTTCCGCTCCGTGGCGGACCTGGTCGGCCCCACCGCGGGCTCCCAGGGCCAGGCCGAGCGCGTCGGCGATCAGCGACTTCCCACTTCCAGTCTCGCCCGTCAGGAGGTTGAGGCCGGGCTCGAACCGCACGCGCGCCTCGGCCACCAGCGCGAGGTCGCGGACCCTGAGCTCTTTGAGCAACCTATTTCATGGGGACGAGAGGCCGGCCCCAGCCGAGCTTTTCGCCCAGTCGCCTGTAGAAATCCTCCGCCGGCCCAAAACGGACGGCTTTCAGCCGCCGCGGATGCGCCCCACAGCGAATCGTGTCGCCGGTCGCCACCGCGCGACCGCGGCGGCCGCCGTCGATGCGCAGCTCCGCGGGGCCGCGGACGATCGAGAGCGAGATGTTCTGTCCCGGTGGAAACACGATCGGCCGCACGGTGAGAGCAAACGGGTTCATCGGCACCAGGAGAAGATCGCGGAGCGTGGGCTCGAGGATCGGGCCGCCGGTCGCCAGCGCGTAGGCGGTCGAACCCGTGGCCGTGGCGATGATCACGCCGTCGGCGTCGATCACCCCCACCCCCTGGTCACCGACCTCGATTTCGACGCGGAGCATCCGCGCATCCTCGGCGCGGTCGACCACCATCTCGTTAAGCCCGATCGTCCGCGCCATGCTGCGGGTGCCGCGCATGAGCTCGACCTGCAGCATGGTCCGCTCCTCGATGCGGTAGTGACCCTCCAGGAAGCGCACCAACCCGCTCTCGAGCTGGTCCTCCTCCAGCTCAGTCAAGAAGCCAAGACGCCCGAGGTTGACCCCCAGCAGCGGGATGCCCCGCGGCGCCGCGACTCGCGCGCCGGCGAGATAGGTCCCGTCGCCGCCCAATGTCAGGACGAGGTCGGTGTCTTTCAGCCGGGGCGTGAGCGAGGTCGCCGAGTCCTCTCGCCCGGCCGTCCAGCATTCGATGCCTCGGCCGCTCAGGACGCGCTGGGCCCGTTCGACCACGGACGTAGGAGCCCCGGGGCCGTGGACGATGCAGACGATCACGTGCGGCTGGGCTCCAGGTGCACGAAGATCTCACGGTTGCCCTCCGCCCCGGGCAGCTCTGAGGCGGCTTCGCCGAGGAGCCTGAAGCCATTCCCGGCGCACCAGCTCCTGAAGCGCGCCATAGCCGCTTCAATCACCGCCTCGTCGCGCACGATCCCGCCCTTCCCCACGCCGCCGCGCTCGACCTGGAACTGCGGCTTGAAGAGGGCCACGATCTCGGCCCCCGGAGCCGCCCGACCGACTGCGGGCAGCACCTTCTCGAGGCCGATGAACGAAACGTCGATCACGACCAGGCCCACCGGCTCCGGGAACGTCTCCATGTCACGCGCGTTCACGCGCTCGATCACCACCACCCGCGGATCCTGGCGCAGGCGCCAGTGCAGCAGGCCGCGACCGACGTCGAGCGCATAGACCCTCGACGCGCCACGGCGCAGCAGTACATCCGTGAAGCCACCGGTGGAGGCGCCGATGTCGGCGCAGACGCGACCGGCCGGGTCCACGCCGAAATGATCGAGCGCGGGACCGAGCTTGAGCGCCCCCCTGCTCGCGTATCCCGGGTCGCTCTCCACTGAAATCGGCGTGTCGTCGGCGACCGACCGGTCGGGCTTCCGGACCGTCTCACCGGCCACGCGGACCTTGCCCGCGATGATCAGCGCCTGCGCCCGTTCGCGCGATTCGGCGAGGCCGTTCCTCGCGACGAGCACGTCGAGGCGCGTCACTAAAGGAACGGGAGGAGGGCCACGGCGACCCCAAGCACCGCGCCCACCAGCACCTCAACCGGCGTGTGGCCGAGCAGCTCGCGCAGCTCCGCCTCCTGGACGCCTCGCATGTGCACGAGATCCTGGACGAGGCGGTTGAGCACGGCCGCCTGCCGGCCGGCCGCCCGCCTCACGCCCGCCGCGTCGTACATGACCACGAACGAGAAGATAAGGGCGATCGCGAACGGGGCGTTAGTCAAACCGTCATGTTTACCGATCGCCGTCGTCAGGCCCATGACGATCGCGCTGTGGCTGCTCGGCATGCCGCCTGGATCGGCCAGGACGCGCAGGTTGAGGCGGCGACCCCTCATCGACGCGATGACCACCTTGGCGACCTGTGCGATCGCCCAGGCGACTATCGGCGGGAGTAAGAACCTCATTGCCCTCCCCCTCCGAGGGGGAGGTCAGGTGGGAGTGAAGTCGTCTTCAATTCGCCGATCGACCGGCTGAGCTCGTCGGCCTGGCGGCGCAGCGCGTCGAGCTCCTTGTCCGCCTCGTCGAGCAGCTTCAGCGCCTCCTCATGCGCCGCCACGAGCTCGTCGAGCGGTGCCGTGCCGTCGGCGAGCCGGCCGATCGACTTCTCGAGCCGGTCCAGCACATCGGTCGAGGGGATGCTCATGTGGCCGCGGCGGCCACCTTGCCCAGGATGCCGTTGACGAACCGAGCCGCCTCGTCGCCCGAGAAGGTCTTCGCCAGCTCGATCGACTCGTTGATGGCGGCCTTGGTCGGCACCTGCCGGTCGACGGTCAGCTCGTACACGGCGATGCGCAGGATTATCCGGTCCACCTTCGCCATCTGCTCGATCTTCCAGTGCTCGGAGGCGTCACGCAGGATCGCGTCGAGCTGCTGCTGGTTGGCCAGGACGCCGCGAATGAGTTGGCCCGCAAACGCGGACGTCTCGACTGAGACGCCGCCCTCGGCGGCGTGATAGGCCAGGGCTTCGTCGGGCTCGTCGCCGCCCGTCTCGAGCTGGAAGAGCACCCTGAGCGCGAGCTCGCGGGCCTGGTGGCGCTTGCCGGTCGACCGGTCCCGCCGGGAAGTGCTCAGCTGGCGAAGGCGACGCTGGAGACGAAGACGTTCACCTCTCCGACCTCGAGGCCAAGCATCCGCTCGGTGGCCTCGACGACGTTGGCCTGCACGGCGCTCGCCACGTCGGCGAGCTGAGCCTCTGAGTCGACGGTGATGAAAACCTCGAGATGGATCGAGCGGTCGGCCTCGACCTGGACCCTGACGCCCCGGTGGGCGGTCTGGCGCCTCACCCAATCGCCGAAGTGGCGGGCGGCGGCTTCGTCCATGCCGGCCACACCTTCGACCTCGCACGCGGCCAGGGCCGCGATGCTGGCGATCACCTCGTTGGCCACGCGAACGGCACCGAGAGTGGCGACTTCTCCCATTCCGGGGAGCTTACCAGCCAGCCGCTCTGAGCGGCCCCCCTCCGGCGCGGCGCTTCGCGCGGCGCCACCTCCCCCAAAGGGTGGGGAGGCTAGGCCCGCTCCACGTAGGAGTGCGTTCGGGTGTCTACCCGGATCACATCGCCGCTCTGGATGAACAGCGGAACCTGGATCGTGGCGCCGGTCTCGAGCTTCGCCGGCTTGGTGCCGCCGGAGACCGTGTCGCCTTTGAACCCGGGGTCGGTCTGAACGACCTCGAGCTCGACGATGATCGGCAGCTCGACGCCGATGAGGCGGTCGTCGTGGCGCAGCAGGTAGGCCTCGCTGCCCTCCTTGAGAAAGGGCAGCACGTCCTCGAGCATGTCCTCATCGACCGCGACCTGGTCGTACGTCTTCGAGTCCATGAAGTAGTGGTGGCTGCCGTCCGAGTAGAGGTAGGTGCAGTCGTGGCGGTCGATGCGAACCGTCTTGAACTTGTCGCCGCTGCGAAAGCTCTGCTCGAAGATCGAGCCCGTCAGGACATTGCGCAGCTTGGCCTTGATGACCGCGCCTGCTCGCGCGAGCTTGATGTGCTCGACGGTGACGATGGACAGCAGCTGACCGTCCATCTCGAACATCGTCCCGTTCCGAAAATCATTCGTGCTTATCAATGGGAGGATCGATGAGAGCGGGCACCGAGTGATTCGGAGATCCAGGTGGCCCAAGCCGAAGGCAGGGGTGGTGCTAGGAGGAGCGCATTGTCAAATGCGTGACGACGACGCGCCGGGGCCCCTAACGCCCGGATTGGGCCGCATGGGCTCCGAAGCGCCGGTGATCCGTCTCTCATTGGTTCTCCCGGGTAAGAAACTCCATGGCGAATACATACCCATCGAAGCCGAGGCCTGTGATCACCCCCCGCGCGGCTCGCGCCGTCACGCTGTGGGAGCGAAACTCCTCGCGAGCATGGATGTTGGAGATGTGCACCTCCACCACCGGCAGCGCAAGCGCCTGGAGACAATCGTAGAGGGCGAGCGAATAGTGAGACAGCGCGGCGGGATTGATGATGACCCCGAGCGAGCCTGGCACCTCCTTCTGCAGGAAGTCGATGATCTCGCCCTCGTCGTTGCTCTGGAAAAGCGCGACCTCGAGATGGCGTTCGCGCGCCGCCTCACGCACGACCTCGTTGAGGTCCGCCAGGGTGCGGGCGCCATAGATATCCGGCTCGCGCTTGCCGAGCAGGTTCAGGTTCGGTCCGTTGACCACGACGATCTTCTTCACGCCAGGGCCTTGCGCACGACGCGCCTGACCAGGCCGGGTGGAACCTCGTGCCCAACCTCGGCGAACCCGATCCGCCGCGGCAGCACCCAGGCGACCCGGCCCCGGAGGGCCTTTTTGTCCCTGGGGATCGTGGCCAGCACCCGGTCGACATCGACGCGCGGGGGCACGGCGGGAAGGCCATAGGCGGTCAGCAGCTCGTCCTGCGCCTCCACCAGCCGCTCGGTGCATAGGTCCATGGCAACCGCGATCCGGGCGGCGACCCTCATGCCGAAGGCCACCGCGCGGCCATGCGACACCCGGAAATGACTCGCGGCCTCGACTGCGTGCGCGGCCGTGTGCCCGTAGTTCAGGATCGCCCGCGGGCCGTGGTCGCGCTCGTCGCGAGCGACCACCAGCGCCTTCGCTGTGGCACAGCTCATGATCACCGCCTCGAGCGCGCCGGCGTCCAGTCCCAGCAGGCGCGTGGTGTCCTTGCGCAGCACCTCGAAGAGTCCCCGGTCCATGGCGACGGCGTACTTTACAACCTCGGCATAGGCCTCCCGGTAGCGCGCTCGTGGCAAGGTCGACAGGCATTCGATGTCGGCCACCACGGCCGACGGCTGCCAGAAGGTGCCGATGGCGTTCTTCATGCGCGAGCCGTTGACACCGGTCTTGCCGCCGATGCTCGAGTCGACCATGCCGAGGAGCGTCGTCGGGACCGCCACCAGCCGGACGCCCCGCAGCCAGGTCGCGGCGGCCATGCCCGCCAGGTCGCCGACCATGCCACCGCCGACAGCCACCACGACGGCTCCGCGGTCGATCCGCTTCCGCTCCATGAACGCGAGCAGCCCGCCAAGCGCCGAGAGCGACTTCGAGCGTTCGCTGGCCGGCAGGACATAAGTGAGTGGCTTCAGGCGCGCCGTCTTCAGGGTCTTGGCCACGGCTCGAGCCCACGGCCTGACGTTGGTGTCGGTGACGATGACCACGCCGGTCGGCTCGATACGAGCCAGCGTCGGCTTGAGCACCTTCATCGCTCCTGCTCCGATGTGCACCGGGTATGTGCCACCCGGCGTGTCGACGATCAGTCGGACCATAGCGCCAGCACGTCAGTGGCCACCTCGTCCGGTGAACGATCGGCGTCCACCCTGTGGGAGGCCTGTTCGTAGCGAGGGCGGCGGCGGTCGAAAAGGCTCTCGACCTCCTTGCGCAAGCGTCCGGCCACCAGCGGCCGGTTCTGGCTGCGGCCGACGCGCTCCCAGATCGTGTCGAACGGAAGCTCGAGGTACACGGATGTGGCCCGCTCGTGGACCAGCTGCCAGTTGGTGTCATCCATTGCGGTGCCTCCTCCCAGCGCTACCACCGCCCCGTCGCGCAGCGTCGCCGGCAGGAGCTTCGACTCCAGCGCACGGAACGCCTCCTCCCCTTTGCTGGAGAAGATTTCGGGGATTGTCATCCCGGCCTCGCTCTCGACCATGAAGTCGAGGTCGAAGAAGGGGGCGCCGGCCCGATACGCGACGAGCGCGCCGACCACGCTCTTGCCCGAGCCCATGAAGCCGATCAGGGCCAGGCTTTGCTTAGATGCCGCTGGGTGTGGCTGGGCTGCTCGGGGCACCTCTCCGCCGCTCCGATTGCACGAACACCTGGTCTCGGAATGAGCCCGGGTTCGGAAGGTGGTCGAGGACCTCGGCGCCCTGCGCGCCCGCGGCGTCCACCTCAACGCGCCCATAGCCCAGCATCCGGCCGAAGATCGACTGCCGGGTGGTGCAGTCCTGGATGCGGTCGATGGGGATCATCTTCGACTGACGGCCGAAGACGCCGCTTTCGATCTTGATCCGCTGATCGGTGAGGGTGTACGAGATCGACTGCCAGCGGATCCACACGACGATGAGCCAGAGGCCGGCGATGGCAATGGCAATCAGGGACACGTACGTTCGGAGCTGGTGAATACCCGTGTTTTTGATCACCGTGAAGTCGGCAACGGCCACCACAACGAGCAGCGCGACAGGCACCAGGAGTGACTTCGCGATGAAAATCCAGTGCTGGTGAACCTTGACGATCAGGTTCTCTCCGGGAAGCAGCTCGCCCGCCATCGGCGCCTAGAGTAGCTCACCCCACGAAGTCTTCGACTTCTCGGGACTCCGAAGCGGCTTTCTGCGCTCGGCTAATGCATCTCGTAAAGCATTACGAGCGCCCCGATCGCCAGGTATGGACCGTAGGCGAAGGTCGCCTTCATCGAGCGGTGCCAGACGCCCACGCCGACGGCCGCGACAGCGCCGACCACGACGCCGATGAAAACAGCGTCAACGATGGCCGGCCAACCGAGCAGGAATCCCATGAAGGCGGCGAGCTTGACGTCCCCGAACCCGAGCACCTCGGCGCGAAGGAGGGTTGACCCCGCGATCGACAAGAAGAGGAAGAGCGCGCCCGCACCCAGGCCGGTCGCGATGCCGGCCCACCACGGCTGGTTGAAGAGGCTTGCCAGCACCGCCAGCACCATCGCGGGAAAGATCACGCGGTCGAGGATCAGCCTGTGCTCGAGGTCGAAGAAGATGACCTGGACGAGCACCAGGACGAAGACGCTTCGCTCGGCAAGGGTGAGCAGGTGACCGACCTCCAGGTCGAGGGCGAACACCACGAACAGGAAAGCCGCGAGGACCGGCGGCCCGTAGACCTGCCACGTCTTGGCGCCCGGATCCAGGCCTTCGAGCCTGGCCAGGCGCACCGAGCCCCAGCGCAGCCCCCAGCCGGCGGCTGCGCCGAGGATTCCCCATCCGACCGGAAACAACAGCGAGGTCATTGTTCGAGGGCCGCCCGCATCTGGTCGAGCGGCGCCGGCTTGCCAGTCCAGATCTCGAAAGCGCGGGCGCCCTGCGCGAGCAATACCAGCCAGCCGTCGGCCGTGCGCAGGCCCAGGGAGCGCGCCTTGCGTACGAGCGGCGTGCCCCCGGCCACGTACACGAGGTCGATCACCGCGCCAGAGGTTGGCAGCGCGTTGGGCCGCAGGGGCATCTCCTCGCGGCGGCCGAGGGGCGTGGCGTTGAGCAGCAGGTCCGCGGAGCGAACAAAAGCCGGCCATTCAGAAGAGTCCCAGGGATGTACACGGCCCGGCAGCTCGCCCACCGCGTCCGGCCGCCTCACCACGAACGTGATGTGCGCGCCCTCGAGCGCCACCGCCGCGGCCCGCGCCGACCCGCCGGCGCCGAGCACGACCACGTTCGCACCGCGCGGCTCCAGCCCCACCTCGCGAACGGCGGCCTCGATCCCGGCGACGTCGGTGTTGGCGCCGACCAGCAGGTCGCCCTCACGACTGATCGTGTTGACGGCGTGCGCGCGCAGCGCGTCGGGTTCGAGCCGATCGAGGTGCTCCATCACAGCTTGCTTGTGTGGAATCGTGACGTTGGCGCCGGCCGAATCTTTCGACCTCACCGTGCCGAGCGCTTTCAGAAGCTCGGCGGGGGGCACGTCCAGGAGCTCGTAGCTCCAGTCGAGCCCGGCCGCCCGAAAGCCGGCGTTCTGCATGGCGGGGCTGCGGGAGTAGGAGATGCCGTGGCCGAGCAGAAAGACTTTCAGCTGCCGCTCACGCCGTATTTCTGGATGTCCCTGTCGAAGTCCGCCTGGTTGGTCTCGAAATGCGTAGTGCCGCTGCGGTCGGTGAAATAGAAGAGGTAGTTGGTCTTTGGCGGGTTGACGCACGCGAGCAGGGCCGCCTTTCCAGGGTTGCTGATCGGTCCGGGTGTCAGGCCCGCATGCTTGCGCGTGTTCCAGGGCGAGTTCGACTGCAGCTCCGGATACGTCGGCTCCGGGGCCAGGCGGCCGAGCCCGTACAGCAGCGTTGCGTCCACCCCCAGCGGGATGCCGCGCGCCAGCCGGTTGTAGTAAACGCTGCAGACGTTGCCGCGGTCCGGGTCTCGATTCGCTTCGCGCTCGACCATCGACGCCAGGATGACGATCGACTCGATGGTCTCCGCGGGACGGCCGGCTGCGGGATTCGCGATCTGCGCGCGGATGTCCGCCGTCAAGACGGCGCCGAACTGGTCGAGCTGCTGCGCGATCAAGCCGTTGACTCCGAGGCTGGGGTCGACCTGGTACGTGTCCGGGAAGAGGTAGCCCTCGAGCGGCGGGTTGGCGCCGGCCGGTCGCGTGGAGAGGAAGTCGTACTTGGCCGACCATGACGGGTCGGCCGCGGCGGCCAGGTAAGGGGCGCCCATGCCGGGCCAGTCCTTCTCGACGAAGTTGGCCTGGAACTTGAGCGGGTAGCCCTCGGGGATGGTCACCACCTTCTGGTCGGTGTGGCCTGACTGGAGGGCGTCCGCGATCTGCACCATGCTCATGGTCGGGCTGAGCACGAACGACCCGGCCTGGATGCGCGCGCCGATGCCGCTGATCCTGACGTACCACTCGAAGATGGTCTGGCTGCGGATCAAATTCTGGGCTTGCAGGTCCGCGGCAACCTGCGCCGGCAGCTCGCCGGGCTGGACGTGGAACACCACCGTCTGCTTGGTGGCCGAGACCGGGGTGTTGACGTTGTAGTTCCACCAGTCATACGCCTTGGACGCGCCGAAGCCTATGAGGGCGACGATGACCAGCAGAGCAATCAGCTTCTTCATTTCAGCTACTCGACCTGGTCTTGCTCGAGAGCCGCCATCACGCGCTGAAACTCATCGTCATCGACGGTCTGCAGGGCGCCCTCGAGCTCGCGCAGCAGCAGCACCTCGTCGGGGTTGTCGACGCCTTCGACCAGGTAGTAGGTCGCGCCCTCCAGGTCGAACGCGTCGTGCAGCGTGAACTTCCGCTCCGCACCTGATTCGTCGATGAGCGTGACGTGCTGTGCATCGTCGGTCTCTTCAGCCGGCACGACGCTTGTTCGCGTGCAGACGGTCGAGATGCGACTGGAGCAGCAGCGTGGCGGCGACACGGTCGATCGCCTGGCGGCGCTTCTCCCGGCTCGCGCCGCCCTCGATGAGCGATCGTTCGGCCATGGCCGTCGTCAGGCGCTCGTCGACGGTTTCGACCGGGAGACCGGTGGCGACGCGAATCTCGGCGGCGAGCTTCTCAGCGGCGGCGGCCTCTGGTCCACGGCTGCCGTCGAGCCGGCGGGGCAACCCCACGATGACACGTGCGGCTTCTTGCTCAGCGGCGATCGACGCTAGCCGGGCGGCCAGCGTCGCATACGGCTGCGCCGCCACGGTGACCAGCGCGCTCGCGATCGTCCCGCTCGGATCGCTGAGGGCGAGCCCCACCCGCTTCGAGCCGGGGTCGACCGCCAGGATCCGCATACGTTCCGCTACGGCGAGGTCACTGACGGCGTTGGGCTCGCGGTGGGCTGGTTGAGGCCTGGCTCGACGATGTAGTGGATCTGGATCCTGCGACCGAGCACGGGCATCAGCGGCAGCGGAATCGGCTGCTCGTCGATTTGCGAGGACTTGATCGGCAGCGTCTGCAAGTAGAACTTGGCACCCTGCAGCGGCCGCCCGACGATGGAAGCAAGGATCTTGGCCTCGTCGAGCTTTGGGGCAACGAACGCGGTCGCGTTGCCGATGAACGTGAGGTGGCCTCCCGACGTCGCGTTCAGGATGCGGTAGTCGACCTTGACCCCCGACTCGACCAGCAGCTGCTGGTTGTTGGGGACGCGCTGCTCGAGATACACCGTATAGGCCTTGGCGACATCGGAGTCGATGTAGAAGTCACCTTCGCCCTGCACCGTCATGGTGCCGTTGAAGCTCGGCACGTTGTCGCCGGGCTTGTGATCCGTGTTGAACTGCGGGGCGCCGTAGACGATCGTCTGGCTGAGCTTCTCGCCCTTCACCTGGGCGGCGCTCAGCTGCTGCGCGATCTCCTGGTGCAGCGACTGCTCGAGCTGGGCGCGCCCGGCGTCGAAGTCGGCCTCGGTCATCAGGGGGGCGGACGAAGGATCGGTGCCCTGGCCGGTGGCCTGAGGATTGTCGACCTTGAAGCAGGCGAACTGATTTTCCTCGATCGCCTGCCAGCCATTGATCGTGTCACTGCCCACGTTGCCGGCAGAGCCGGGATTCACGGCGACGATGTTCACATTGAAAATCGATCCGCCCCAGGGGACGACTGTGTCGCCCGAGGTCTGAGCAAACTCGATGCCGTTGGAGTTCATGAGGCGTTGGCCGTGGTAGACCATGAGCCCGGGGCTCGAATGGCCGCCCGCGCTGCAGAAGTTGGAGTAGGTGACCTGGCCGATAGCGGGAGCCAGCGGCACCGACTTGACGCCCGTGGTCTTGAAGCCCTGCGAGTCAGTGCGCGAGATCACGTCCACCCGGACGTGGATGGGCGCTTTGCCCGGCTCGGCCTGGATCTCGACATCGCGCTGCGAGAAGGGCGTTGCCTGCGCGATCAGCGTGACCGAGGCGCTGGGCACGAAGACCATCAAAGCGGCCAGCGCCACGAGCACGAGCATCAGCGTGGCTACATACAGAAGGAAGCGGCCGGGCTTCAGCTCGGTGGCGCTCTTCGTGATCAGCTTGGTGGGCGCGGCGATGCCGATGTGTGGCTGGAGAGAGGTCGCCTTTCGCTGCCACCACCTCTTCGGCGGCGGGGGTGCGACCTCCTCGGCGGGAATGCCCTCCCCCTGCGGCCCGACCGTGCCGAACACCGAGAATCCTGTCTCGCTGGCCATCTTCTGGACCGCGGGGTCGTCGCAGACCACGGTGACCTGCTTGCCCATCCGCGAGGCGTAGTTTCGGAGCAGCTGGAAGTTGAACCGGCTCTGGCCGACGCGAGACCGCGAGGGCAGGACGAGCATGGCGTCCGACCCGCTCGACCGCCTCAAGCGCTCGACGACCTCGGGAAGCTCCTCCTCTGTCTCGGCGTATATGGGATTGGCTGCCATGGCGTTTACAAGTCTCCTGGAGGGGTTCTGCTCAAGCCTTTATAGCGCTTAGGACCCGGCGCATGACCGAGTTCACGGTGTCCCGCTCCTCGGTCTCCGTGCGGAGCGCGTGATTTGCGAGGCCCATCGGCGCGATGTCCTGGGGGCTTGAGAGCTGCCCGGTGGAATCTGTGAGGTTCCGCACGTCTGGGGGAACCAGGTGGCGGATTTTAGGCGATCGGGGGAACGGAAGGCCGGCGGCCCAGTTGTTCTTCGCCATCTCCAGGGTCAGCTCGGGGAGGAGGCTGCCGCCCCCGCACAGGTACACGCTGGGCGGCAGGTGATCGCCTCGGGACAGCTCCTTCAAGCTCAAAGCGAGGCCCTGTAGCAGCACCTCGGCATCAGCGCTCAGCAGCTCCGAAACCTGGCGGTGCTGCTCGGCCGACAGGAGCCCTTCGGAGTGGCGGAGCTTGCGCGCCTCCGCTTCCTCGTAGCTCAAGCCGAAGGCCAGCGCCAGCCGCCTCGTGAACGCGCGGCCGCCCAGGTTGAACATCCGGGTCCCCTCGACCCCGCCGTCTCGTACCAGGGCGACGTCGGTCGTGCCGCCGCCGACGTCGACGAAGATCCCGCCCTCGGCCCAGACCTCCTCGCTCGCGCAGGCGCGTGCCAGCGCGTAGGGCTGGGCGACCGCGGCCGCCAGCTCTAGGTCGAGCTCGCGCACCACGGTCTCGACGGCATCGATATGCGTCATCGGCGCGAACGTGTTGAAGACGGTGACCTCGAGGTTCTTGCCCGTGAAGCCCACGGGATTGGTGACCGGGTAGCCGTCCACGCGGACGTTGGTGATCGCCGAGTGCACGAGTCGCGCCTCGAGCTGGCCATAGCTGCGCTCGAGCTCCAGCAGGTGCTGCGCCTCGCGCAGGGCGCGGCGCTGGACCATCTGCAGCATCGTCGAGATCTCGGACGACCGCACCCGGGAGTTCGGGTTCGAGCGCGGGTAGGCGATGGTCGACGCGAAGCCCTTGATGAGCTCTCCCGCGATGCCGACGACGACCTGCCCCGGCACGGTCTTGGCCATGTCCTCGGCAGCTTCGAGCGCCCGGTTGCACGACTGGATGACCGATTCGAGGTCGGCGATCGCCCCGCCCGACATGGCCGCAGGGGCCTGCGGCTCACGGCCCACGCCGAGGATCTCGCCGTCCGGGCCCTCGCGCCGGACGACCAGCACCTTGACGAGGTCAGTGCCGATGTCCAGCACTGTGAAGTGCCGGTAGTACTCGCTGCGCTTGCGCAGGAACTTGAACTTG
>Ga0073928_10002488_pt1 | contig 31485 bp, 26 predicted proteins | sample PaiPotPPA55metaG_FD_76969 | JGI IMG/M metagenome (GOLD analysis project Ga0073928, IMG submission 76969) | Iron sulfur acid spring bacterial and archeal communities from Banff, Canada, to study Microbial Dark Matter (Phase II) - Paint Pots PPA... ...
AACCATGAAGCCTTACCGCGATATGTCCGACCAAGAATGGCAAATGGTCGCGCCTTTGCTGCCCGAGTTGCGGCCTCGTTCCGAGTTGCGCGGGCGGCCGCTTGCCAACACCCGCGCCGTGCTCAATGGCGTACTCTGGGTCATGTACAGCGGCGCTTCATGGTCAACGTTGCCCCGCAAATATCCGTCGTATCAGACGTGTCACCGGCGCTTCAAGGCGTGGCACGAATCCGGCGTGCTCGGGCGTGTGATGCAGCAATTGTTCGGCGCAGCGAGTGAAGGTTTGTATTCGCTGATGACCTCGCGCATGCGAGTGCCAACCGAGTTGCCCGAGGGATTGGGCGACCATGCGGTTGCTGCGGATATCGCTCAGCCGGCGGAGATGCAGGGCGATGCGCGGCCCGTGCTCATGCCGCCTGGGTCGCTGGTTCCGGTCGGGCCGCTGACCCCGGCCGAGCCGGTTGAGTACGCGCGGGGCGGTGTGCGTCACGCGGCGTGATGGCGGTGTCATAGGCGGTGTGACGTGCGAGCGAAGATCGCTCGCACACAAAAAACCCGTCTGGAAGACTCGACGTCCCCAGACGGGTTTTTTTATGCTTCAGACAACACGACGCAGCGTTCCTACTGCTGTCGAATCCAGGTTTGCGAGCGTCCGAGCAGTGAAATGCCAATATATCCGCGCACCACAAGTTTCTGTCCGCCGTCTTCCAGGTGCATCTTGCATTTGTATACCTTGCCGTTCTCCGGGTCGAGGATCTCGCCGCCATCCCACGTATCGCCATCGGGCTTCATGCCGTTGATGATGGTCATGCCCTTCATCAACTGATCCTTGCGTGAATCCGTGCAGGCCGTGCAGCGGCGGTTCGGATCGTCGTTGCTGCCCAGGCCGTTGAGGACCTTGCCGCTGAGCGTTCCGTCGCTGTCCTGGGCGATCTGCACGACTGCCTTGGGCTGACCGGTCTTGTCGTCGACGGTCTGCCAGAGTCCCGTGGGAGATGCAGCCTGCGCCATGGCCGTTGCTGCCGAGGCGAGTAGTGCGCCGGCCAGCAGGATGCGTCTGAAATGCCCATAGGCGCGTGGGGTAAGTCCCGTCATGCTTCCTCCTTGAGGTAAAACGTCTCTTGATACATTGTCGATGTCGTTATTCTGCCGGCCGCGGGGCACAGCGTGCCGGACAGAATACGTCAAAGCATCGGGATGCGTTTTGTACAAACCCTCTAGTCGGACCTGGTTGGCCGCCATGGCTTGTGCTGCATCAATTGAATTGGTAGGAAAAGGTCGCGTTGACGCGCGGGCTGCGCGATCCGTTCCCTTCCAGCGGGGCATCGCCCACCGGTTTCGCCAGCGATAAATCCAGGCTGTAGTACTTAGCATCGGAGATCCGGAAGCCTACGCCTATTGATGCCAGGCGGCTCGGTTTCGCACCGCCGGCATGGAGATACGTGCGGGCGGTATCGACGGAAACGTAGGGCGTGAAGGTCTTCAAAAACGCCAGGCCGATTGCAAACGGCCGGTTGATTTCGGCCGATGCGGCCCAACCCGAATCGCCCGATACTTCTCCCGGCTGATAACCGAGCGCGAAGCGTTGTCCGCCAAACGCGATCTGCTCCGACGTCGGCAGGGAGTCCGCACTGTACTGCCCGGTCGCCGCAATCGCCGTGCCTATCTTGAACGGCCATTCGTTGGTCTGCGAGACCGTCGCGCCGGTGCGCACGAAGGTGAGCGACGCAGGGTTGGTCGTGACAACGCCCGGAATGTTGGTGTCCGCCGATTTCGACGCCCCAAGCACATCGAATGCTTTTGCCACGTTCAGGCTCGCGCGCCGGACAGTTCCCGTATCCACGCCGGTGTAGTCGAGTTGCAGCGTGGTTACACGCACCTGCGAACGCTGGCCAAGCTGTGCCCCCGTGATGGTGTTCTTGTAGCGGTCCTCGTCATGCGAAGCGTACGCGCCGACCGTGCCGATCAGGCTGCGCGTGTTGCTCAACACGAACGGATACGATGCAGACAGGCCCACTTTGTCGTTGACGACGGTGCGCTCGACATAGGAGGGTAGACCAGGGTTATCGACAGGATGTCCATAGTAATGCGATGCATCTGCCTTGACGGTGAAGCCGTCGGTACCTATTGGCAATGAGCCGTTGACGTCGAAATAGGTTTGATCGTCGCGGCCCTTGGGCACCAGCGCCGAGACGCCCAGCGTCTCACCCTGGCCGAGCAGGCCGTTTTCCGTTGCAGTAATAATCCCCTGCACGCCGGGATGATTCATGTCTATCCCGGTCGCAAAATTGAAGGGCTTGCGCTCGACATCGAGATCGAGCGTGGTCGCGCCGTCGGTAGTCTGCGGGGGCGCGACGGTCGCCGAGATCTTCACGCCGGGCGTGAGGCCAAGCACATTGACGTAACGCTCGAAGGTTGCCTGCCGCAACGGCACGTCGGCGCGAATCCGGTCGGCGATCGCGCGGATGCGTTTTTCAGCAGTACCAGGGTTGCCCTTGATCTTGATATCGGCTACGTGACCTTCGACTACCGTGATGCGCACCACGCCGTTCTCGAAGGTCTGCGCGGGCACGAACGCAAAGGAGAGCGCGTAACCGCGTTCCTTGTAGAGCGCGGTTACGCCGTTCGCCGTTTCCATCAGCTCGCCGATGGTGACATCCTTGCCCACCAGCGGCGTGAAGCGTTGCGCGACTTCATCGAAGGGAATGGCTTTTACGCCTTCGACCTCGATCTTTTGCGGCGTCAGGTGACGCGCAAGCAACTCATGGATGTGCGGGGTCGGAGGCTGGACATCGACGGTGACAGCCGGCGCTTGTTGCGGCGCGTTCACTTGCGGCAAAGCGTCCAGCGGATTGCCCGCCAGCGCCGGCCGCGCGACCTGACCGCTGGTCTGTGCTTGGGCAGCATGCGCCGCCGCCACCGCAAGCAGCAGCGTCCATCTCCATTCGTTGATATTCACGGTGCGGCCCTCGTTGGCTTTTTTCGTGCGAACTGCGGAGGAGGCAGGGTCGACATGACCGGAGGTCCTGCTGCGTTCGTCATCGTTTGATGCTGGGTGCTGCTTGATTGCCTACCCCTGTATTACGGCTCTTTGCGGCCTTAACCTTTGGCTTTATTTGTTCTTGTGCCAATCTATTCTGGTTTATCCCCTCCGGGTATCTCTATTTTTATCGGTTGTCCTTGCTGTCTTCGCTTGAGTCCTGGTTTTGTCTGCGCCGGATGCGAAACCGGCGCCGAGGGGCGCCGGGAAATACAAGGGTGTTATCAGACACTGAAGGACGTCATTGAGGGGCTCGTGGACCCTTACCTCCTCGTCGCGAGGACGTATCGAAAGGATGCTTCAAACCGTGAACTGGAACCTGGGGTGGTCCGCCTCACGGACCCGGTGGCCTCGGGGCTATCGCTCCAGGCGAAAGGTCCCGAGGCCCAAGCGGTGCGGCAGCGTTTATCTCACTTGTTATGCGCACCGAGCAGGCCGCCAAGCAGCGATGTCACGCCGCCCAGCAGGTTGCCCGGCGAGCTGCTGCCCGCACCACTGCCTGTCGTGCTCGAGAGACCCACTCCGACGCCCACGCCTACGCCAGTGGTGGTCGTCGTTGCACCGGTCGACGGCGATTTCGTCGTCGTGGTCCCCGCGCCTACGCCTACGCCTGCCCCTGCCCCTGCCCCTGCCCCTACACGCACACCGGTGACCGATGCGAGCAAGCCGCCAACAGGGTTCGCGGCGCCCGCACCCGTGCCGGGTGCCGCGCCTGTCAAGGCGCCTGTCAGGCCACCCACGAGGCTTGTCACCGGCGCGAGCGGATTGCCCGCCGATCCTGCCGAGCCGCCCGAGGTCGCGTTGGTCAGTGCACCCGTGGTGGCGCCTATTACGCTGGCGACGGGCGTCGTCACGCTGGTGGCGACCGCGCCTACTGTGTTCGTCAAGTTGCCGAGCAGGCCTGCGACAGGAGCAGCGGGGCCTGCGCCCGATGTTGCGCCCGCGCCGCCTGCGGCCCCGGTCAGGCCGCTGACCAGACTTGCAATGGGCGCCAGCGGACCGGCTGCGCCAGGCGCCGCGCCCAGGCTTGCAACCGTGCTCGTCACGCCGCCCACCAGGCCCTTGACCGGAGCCAGCACACCGCCTGCACCACCCGTGCCGCCTGCACCGCCTATGCCTGTCAAACCGCCCGTCAAGCCGCTCACCAGGCTCGTGACGGGAGCGAGAGGGCCACTCGATCCACCTGTCCCACCGGTTCTGCCCACGCCGCCTGTCAGGCCCGAGAGGATGCCGGTGACCGGCGCGAGCGGGTTGGCGCCCGGCGTGCCGTTCACAAGACCGCCCGCTGACGCGAGCGTGGTTCCCGTGGCGGACACAACGCCGCCCAGACCCGTTGCGAGAGGATTGTTGCCTGTCGATGCCACCGTGCTGCCCGTCGACTTCAATACGCCACCGAGCATGGTGAGCAGGTTATCGGCCGGTGCACCGAGGCCGGTTGCAGAGCCGACGGTCTGCGTCAGCGAGCCGGCCAGCGCTGTGATCGGCGTGATTGCCGTACTGACCTGTTGCGTGATCTGGCTGACTGCGCCGGTAGAGAGCGTCTTACCAAGCGCACCGCCGGCTTGCGTGACGGTATTGCCGAGGGTATCTACCAAGCTGCCCAAGGGTGTTGTCACAGGTGCAAGCGGGGAGCGCGCGCCACCGCCGACGCTCGTCACAAGATTGCCGGCACTGCTGACGGCAGCGCCCGCTTGTTGAACCACATTGCCGGCGCTGGCGAGTGTCGTGCCCACGGGGTTGGCGCTCGACCCAATCTGGCCGAGGCCTTGCGAGACACCGTTACCCAGGGCGTCGACTGCGTCACCGAGGTGGGAGACGACACCGCCTGCGGCCTGTGTCGTGCCGGCGCTGACGTCGGGAATAGTTGCATTGCCGACAACCGTGCCCACGTCCGTCACTGCATTACCCACCGCCGATACAACGTTGCCCGCTCCGGTGGCTACGGCTGCAACCGGGGTCGTGATCGATGTACCGCCGCCGGTTCCGCTGCCTGTGCCTCCGCCTGTACCGCCACCGGTTCCACCGCCTGTGCCTCCACCTGTGCCGCCGCCAGTACCTCCGCCCGAACCACCGGTGCCTCCGCCAGTTCCTCCGCCCGAACCACCACCGCCGGCGACGACCGTCCCTCCGCCCGACCCGGCGCCGCCACCGCCAGTGCCCACGACACCCCCTGCACCCGTGCCCGAGCCGCTGCCATCGGTGCCGCCGCCCGCGACCGTCGTGCCATCGCCTGTTCCTGTTCCGCTCGTGCCCGTGCCGCTTGAGCCTGTTCCGCCGCCGACTGTGGTGCCGCCGCCTGAGCCTGTACCTCCGCCGCCGCTACCGGCGCCGGCACTGCCTGTACCGCTGCCTGTACCGCCGACTGTCGGTATCGCTCCGGATCCCGAGCTGCCTAATTGCTTGCTGGTTGAACCCGAACCGCCGCAGGCGCCAAGGGCCAACACGGTCGCGATAGCCGCAGTGAGAATGGTGACGCGCAATGCGCCCCTTTGGATTTGGATGGTCTTCATAACGCCCTCGGATGGTATTTAGTTTTTGCTTTTTTTTGAATTGCCATCGTCTTATTGCAGGACGCGTGCCATTTGTACGGAGGATGACGAACGGTTTGGCATGCACAACGGGTTAACCAGACGGTACAAGGCCTGGCATGGCTTTGCCGGTGGGCCGAAGGTCCTGGGGAAATAGGGCGGCACCGCGCCGAGGTCTCACGTAACGTAACGCGCGGTCAAGGTCGTTACGCCTTGGCCCGTAACGCGGTATGCGTCAGCCTACAAATCCGGCTATGAATCCCGGCACGCATTCAACGCTTACTACGCGAGCGGCCGGTCATATGCGATCACACTCCTCGTCGCTCACGCGCACTGTCAGACATTCACTTGACGGTAGTACGAACGATTTCCAATACGTAGCCGTATTGAGTCGGCCTAATAATGCGTGTGGGTCATCCGAATAATGAGTGCGGACGGGAGGGAAAACACTAGAAGATAAAATTCTTAAAGTTTGTGAGAGACCCTCCGTTAACTAGATGGATAGCCGTCGCATCGTTTGGTCAATGCCAACAAAAATGACAGGTCGCGGTAAGTGTTTGAGTACAAAGTGTTGTTGCGACACAAACCTTACCGGTCGAGGGTAACAACCGATGAAATTATTGCTTGTTACCCGTTGATTTCAAGATAGCGTTCAGCTATAAATCGTTGCAGGGATTCATCATTTGATATCCTGACTGATGGAGGCACCGTCGACTACACGTCTAGAACCTGAGAGAAGCGGCAAATGAAATCGCGCGCAACGACGCGCACCCAGGCATACGGAGCCAGGCCCGCGGGGAAGAGAGAACCCGCTGGCGGCGACCCAGAAAAATGCCGGATCATTTGCCAAATGGCCATTAAAAATATCCGAGGGAAGCATCATGTCTAAGTTCATCAAAGGCTTCGTCAAAGACGAACGCGGTGTCACTGCCATTGAATATGCGATTATTGCCGGCCTTATCGCGGTTGCACTCGCGGCCTCGGTAGGTGGCGTTGTCACGAAGCTGACGACCGTGTTCACCTCTATTGTGAACGCGTTATAGCGGCACAGGCTTCGCGCCGCCGGGCATCAAAGCGTCACATTCTTCTCGCATGGCAATTATTGGCTATACCGGCCTGTTGGCCGGTATAGCTCACTCACTGTGTGGTGTTGCGCTAATTCGCATCACACGTAGCGGATCTGCTGCGCGCAGGCGTGACGCCGGGCTTGTCCACTCGACTGCTTTTAAGAGCGGCCGGCGGGATTAGTTTGCTTGGTTGAAGCGAGTCCATATCATGATTAACGCCGCGTTATTCATTAGCTGGGCACTCGCGGTCGTCTTATTCGATTGCCGGTCGCGCCGCATACCCAACTGGCTCGTTATTGCGGGACTGGCGGTTGCCTGTGTGCTTGTGGCGAGTGGCCATTCGCCATTTCATATCGACGTATCCGGTGCCGCGCTCGGTCTCCTGGCCGGGCTGCTTGCGCTCTTGCCGTTCTATCTGATCGGCCTGATGGGCGCCGCCGACGTCAAGGTGTTCGCTACGCTCGGTGCATGGTGCGGTTTTCACGCATTGCCCGCGCTGTGGATCGTGGCCAGTATTGCCGCTGGCATTCATGCCCTGTATTTGCTGGCGTCAGCGGTGATCGAGGGGAGGCGGAAGAGCGCTTCAAGTTCATTGGAGTCCTCACCGAATGTTGCCGGCTACGCGGACGGCTTTCACGACGTCACCAGGCCCGGCGCCGAACGGCCATCAGGGTACACCTTCATTGTTGGAGGCCGCAGGGCTACGCCGTATGCCGCGCTGCTCGCCATCTCCGCGATAGGAACCCTGACGTTGCAGGCATTAGAGGCCGCCCGATGACCCCGCTTAATTCCACACGGCCGGTGTCGCAGGACGCTCAACAGCGTGTCCGAATACGTGCCCCCGTACATGGGCGATCCCGCGCTGGTCGCCGGGTGCAACGCGGCAGCATGGCAGTGGAATTCGCCATCGTGTTTCCGCTTTTCTTCCTCGTGTTCTACGCGATCGTTACGTACAGCATGATCTTCGTCGCGCAGCAATCGCTCACGCTCGCCGCATCGGAAGGAGCGCGCGCCGCGTTGCGTTACGAGGCTGGTGCAACCAGCACGGCCAGCGCGCTCGCGCTGCGCGCGAGCGCGGCTTGCACCACTGCGACGGGTCTCGTGAACTGGCTCGCGGGCGTGGCACCCTGTACCGCCACGTACGCGGCGTGCAGCTTCGACGCCACGATGCAATGCGTGAATGTGACGCTTAAATATAACTACGCGAGCCAGCCGCTCGTGCCTTCGCTGCCATTGATCGGGCTACCGGTACCGACAAGTCTCATCGCAAGCGCCATGGTGCAACTGAACCCGGAGAACCTGTTTTAGGCGTTCTCCGCGCTTGAAACAACCAAGACCATCATGGCTAACATTACCCGCATCCTCGCTGTGTCCCTGATCGTACTTGCCGTGCTGCTCGGCATTTTCGCGTGGACCATCTCGCGTCGGCCCGTGGCGCCCGTGCCGCAGATCGTGCAGGGCCAGGCAAGCTTTCCCGTGGTCGTGGCCACGCGCGATCTGCCTCCTGGCAAGCCGATCGACGCCGATGCATTGACCTTGCGCATGGCGCCATCGCGTGGAGCGGGTGAGTTCGCCGATGCCACCGCGCTCGTGGGGCGTGTGCCGCTGATCGCGATAACAGCGAATACGCCGCTTTCCGAATCGAATCTCACCACCGGACTTGCCGATGCCATCGCCCCCGGCGAACGTGCCATCGCGGTGCGGGTGGACGAGGGCAATGCGGTGGGCAACCGGGTACGGCCGGGCAATTTCGTCGACGTGTTTTTCATGCTTAAACGCGATATGGCCGCTGGTCCTGGCGCGGATGCGGAGGTGGATGCGACGCAAGCGCGGCTGTTGTTATCGAAGGTCCGGGTGCTCAGCTTCGGCGATGCGACCCTGCCAGGCACCTCGGACGCCGGCGACGCTAACGCCAACGCGGCCAATGCCCCGCGTGGTGCCGGTGCGCGTACGGCGGTGCTGGCCGTGCGCACGGCGGATATCGATGCGCTCACGCTTGCCGAAGGCGCAGGCCGTCTGGTGCTGGCGCTGCGCAATCCCGCCGATACCGACATAGCCGAACCGCTCGCCATGGCGCCACTTCTTACATCTCTAAGGATTCCGAACAATGGTGCATCCCGTGCGGCCGCGGGCTTGTCACTGGAGGCGCTGGCTGGTGCCCGTGGCGAACGATCGGCGCGCACGCCGGTCATGCCGCCATTGCCGGCAATGCCTTCCATGCCTGCGGCGCGTGCGCCGCGTGTTCAGGCGGTGTCGAATGATCTCGAGTTGATTCGCGGCGCACATAGGGAAAAGGTGGCGTACTGAAAATACAGGCCGTGCCGTAAACATATTCAGAAGCATGAGTAGACGGACGAGCAGGAGTCGAAATTAAAAGAAAGTTCGGGGCCATGCCGCCATATGGCGACAACGCAGTACGCAGTCGATATAAAAAATCATGAAAGCCAAGGCTTCTTATCGAGGACACGGCGTCTCTGGCGCTCGTCGGTTAGTGCTCGCCACGCTGGTGTGCGCGTGTGCGGCGAGTCCGTGCGCCAGTGCGAAGACTGCAGGGCCAGCGGCTGAGGCGGCCGACTCCGCTGTGTCGAGGGTTATCGACATCACCGTCGGCGCCCAGAAGCAGATCGCGATGGGGCGCATATTGCAGCGCGTAGCCGTGGGTGACCCCGCGGTCGCGGACGTGCTTTGGCTCAAGAGCAGCAGCGGTGCGAACGGTGGCTTGTTGCTGGTCGGAAAAAGCGCGGGACGTACCGAGATGATGATCTGGGAGCGCGGTCAGAGCGCGCCCCGTACCTACACGATCAACGTCACCACGCTGGCCGCCCGCAAACTGCTCGGCAGCGATACTCCCGCGGTGAACGTGCTTGGCCGGACAGCGGTTGTCACGGGGTCCGCCGCGAGCATGGATGCCCATGAGCTTGCCATGGCTGTAGCGAGGGAATCGGTTGCGGGTACCACCGGTTCGCCGGATACGTCATCAGGAGCGTCAACCAAGGATTCGCGCGGGCAGAACGGCGGTTCGCCTGACCTGGCGGCAGCCGGGGGCAGTAGCGGAGGCAATAGCGGGGGCGGTGCGAAGGAGGGCGCAGTCCTCGATGCATCGACGGTGGCGACAAGTCCCGTCGTGCAGGTCGATGTGAAGGTAGTCGAATTCAGCAAGGCTGTGCTGAAGGAAGCGGGCTTCAATTTCTTCAAGCAGAACAACGCGTTTGCATTCGGCACTTTCTCGCCTTCGTCGGTGACGTCGTATACAGGGGGCGCAACCTCGAATCTGCAGGTCACGTCCACGACGCCCATCAGCAGCGCGTTCAACCTGATGGTGAACCTCGGGACGCGCGGTATTTTCGCGAACCTGAGCCTGCTCGAATCGAACAACCTGGCGCGCGTGCTGGCCGAGCCGACGCTCGTCGCATTGTCGGGACAGAGTGCGAGCTTTCTCGCAGGCGGCGAGATCCCGGTGCCGGTGCCGCAGTCTCTTGGAACGATCAGCATTGTCTATAAGCCCTACGGTATCGGGTTGACCGTCACGCCGACCGTGCTCGGACCGCGGCGGATCGCGCTGAAAGTCGCGCCGGAAGCGAGCCAGCTCGACTTCACGCACGCGCTGACCATCAATGGCATTTCGGTGCCGGCCATCACCACGCGGCGCGCGGACACCACAGTCGAACTCGGCGACGGCGAGAGTTTCGTGATCGGCGGCCTGATCGATCGCGAGACGGCATCGAACGTCGACAAAGTGCCGTTGCTCGGCGACTTGCCGATCATCGGCTCGTTCTTCAAGACCTTGCAATACACGCAGAACGATCGCGAACTGGTGATCATCGTGACACCGCACCTGGTCTCGCCGATCGCAAAGGGCGCCGTGCTTCCCGCCACGCCCGGCGAGCAATCCGAGCAGCGCGACGGACCGGTGTGGCGCTCGTTCATGGGAGGTGTCGCGGCGTCGAGTGACGAGGTGCCGGGGTTCTCGAAATGATCGGCGCAGGTGCTGACAGAGAGGGTGGCAGGCAGATTGTGAAGACGCGTACAAGTCCGTCCGGAATGGCGGGGGGCGCGAGGTGTGCAGGCAGCGTTGCCCGCGCCGATGTGGCAGGAGAAAGCGGCGATGAACGCAAGAGTTCTATCTTTGACTGAGACGGAAGCGCGTCCTCCGGGCGTCCGGTTCCTGTGCGTCTGCTCGGATTCGGGACGCCGGGCGTGGCTCGCGCACGCGCTGGGTACGCTGGGCGCGCTCGAGCATGTGCCGTTCGACGCCGTCGAGTTGATGCCGAAGATATCGACGCTGGGCGCCGCGATGGTGTTCATCGACTTTGCCCGTGCGCCGCTTGAAGCGCCCGAGGCCAGCATCGCAAGCGCGACCGCCGTGGCGACCGCCGTGCACGATGCATTCCCGGGAGTTGCCATTGTTGCGCTCGGGTCACTTCAGCAGTCGGCCAGCGCGATTGCGGCATTGCGCGCCGGTGTGCGTGATTTTATCGACGTGGAAGGTGAGCCCGGCGAAGCACTTCGGATTGCGAAGCAGTTGATCGAGCAGGCCAGCCAGTCCGCGAAGACAGAACACATCACCAACCGTCACGGGCATATGACGGTGCTGCTCGGCGCACGTATTGGCGTAGGCGTCAGCACGCTGGCGGCGAACCTGGCGGTGAAGCTGCAAAAGCGCGGTACGGCAGCGGCGAAGACCGCCGCGCTGCTCGACCTGGGCATTCCAGCTGCCGACAGTTCGGTGTTGCTCGACACGCAAAGCGAATTTAATTTCGTCGATGCCGTGCGTAACCTGCGCCGCTTCGACCAGACCTTCGTCCATACCGCGTTCGGGCGCCACGTGAGCGGCCTGGCGGTGACTACGCTGCCACCGGATCTCACGGCGATGCGCGAGGTGTCGTATGCGTCGGCGGTGAACCTGGTTAACCGGCTGCGGACCTTCTTTGATCACCAGATCGTCGATCTTGGCGGTTTTACCAATCTTGAGTTTGTCGCGCAGATGGTGCGTGCCGCAGACAACGTGTGGCTGGTTTGCGATCCGAACGTGGCGTCGGCGGTGTCCGCCATGGAGTTGCTGGAAGGCCTGCGTTTCCAGGATGTTGATGCACGCTTGCCGAAGGATCGCGATACCGCGGATGCGCCGCAAAAGCTGCAGCTGGTCGTGAACAAGTTCGACCCAATGTTGCAATTTGGCGCCGAGCAGATTGCCGAGCGGCTTGGCTTGCCGCTGCTCGCGGTGCTGCCGGCGCGTGCGCAGGCGCTTGGCCGCGCGGTGAACCAGGGGCGGCTGTTGGCAGATATAGCGGAACGCGATGCCTATGTGCGCGCGCTCGACCCGCTGGTTGCCCGGCTTGGCGGTCATAAGGTGTTGGCGGCCGACGGCGTCGCACCTATATCGGGGCCGATTCCGGACGGCATGGACCCCCATGCAGCGAAGCAGAAGACAGCGGATGCCACGGACGCGGCGAGCGGCTCAAAACAGCTTCTCAAGCGGTTCTTTCCCACTTTCACCAAGCGGTCATAGACGATGGCAAAAGACATCGAGTTCGCCGACGACACTACTTCGTTCGCGCATACCCAGCAGTTCCAGGACATCAAGAACGCGGCGCATGAACATCTGCTTACGCGGATTGAAGAACTGGGCGCCGAGTTCGGACGCTGGTCGCGCCAGGCGATCCAGCAGTTCGTCGACCTGGAGATCGACGGCTTCGTCCGGCTGCGGCGCATTCCGCTCAACGAGAGCGAAGTGCGGCTGGTCGCGCAGGCACTGACCAAGGAGCTGGCGGGCTTCGGGCCGATCGAGGATCTGCTCGCCGACCCGGCCGTGGAGGACATCCTCATCAACGGCTTCGACGACGTGTATGTCTCGCGTCACGGCATGCTCGAGAAGATTCCGGTGCGCTTCGCGGACAACGCTCATCTGCTGCGGATCGTGCGGCGCATTCTCGCACCGATCGGCCGGCGGCTTGATGAATCGAATCCAATGGTCGATGCGCGCCTGCCCGACGGCGGCCGGGTGAACGTGGTGATCGAGCCGCTGTCGCTCGATGGCCCGGTGGTATCCATACGCAAGTTCCGCCGTGACCCGTTGCGGCCCGACGACCTGCTCGCGAACGGTACCTTCAATCAGGATATCTGCGGGCTGCTCGACGCAGCGGTGGCCGCGCGTTGCAACGTGCTGGTGTCGGGCGGGACGAGCTCGGGCAAGACTTCGCTGCTCAATGCGCTCGCGTTTTTTGTTCCGAAGCAGGAGCGCGTGGTGACGATCGAGGACACGGCAGAACTCTCGCTCAACCACCCGCACGTGGTGCGGCTGGAAAGCCGTCCAGGCGGCTTTGACGGCGCGGGTGTGGTGTCGATCCGCGACCTCTTGCGTAACACGCTGCGGATGCGCCCGGACAGGATCATCGTGGGCGAAGTGCGTGGCGGCGAAGTGCTGGAAATGCTGCAGGCCATGAACACCGGCCACGACGGTTCGATGGGTACGGTCCACGCGAGCTCGGCGCGCGAATGTCTTTACCGGCTCGAGATGCTGGCGGGCTTTGCCGGCTTCCAGGGCACGGAGTCGAGCTTGCGCCGGCAGATTGCGAACGCCATCGATTTCATCGTGCAGATCGGGCGTCTGTCCAATGGGCGGCGGCGGATTTTATCGGTGACGGAAGTGACAGGGCTCTCGGACAACATTGTCGCGACGCAGGAGTTATACCGGTACGAGCCGCTCATGGACGGCGGCGAGGAAGTGGATAACTGGGTCTCGCTTGGCATTCATCCGAGCTCACCGAAGCTTGCCAAGTACCGGCAGTCTCTAGGCAACGACAGAGGCGCCGACGGCTTCAACGACGGCTTCGGGCGCGGTGGCGGTAGCGGTGGTTTTGGCCGCTCGGGAGGAGGCTTCAATGTCTAGCGGTATCGGACTTGTCCTGGTCGTGGCGCTGCTGTGCGCCGCTGGCGGGCTGCTGCTGTGGCAGCGCGCGCAGGACAACCGCGATCGCGCGCTGACGGATCGTTTTGTTGACCGGCGCGTGGCGTCGGTGCAGGGGGCGACAGCGGGCACGGCGCCTGCCCAGAACAGCCAGCGCACTCGCTCTGCCGCTCCCGCCGCGTTGTCGCCGAATGGAGCGTCGCGCGGCGTTCGCGAGAATGCGCGCCATCTGCAAGCGTGCCTGGTTTACGGCTTCGGCAATCTGATGAGCCGCTCGGGCATCGCCAGTACCCGCATCTTTTTGTTGGGCACCGGTGCGGTGATCCTGCCGGGAGCGTGCTGGGTCGGGGTGCGTACGCATTGGATGGTTGGGCTGGGTTTCGTCGTCTTCGGGGTGCTCTGCGCGTTTGCTTTCCTCTCATGGCGCACTCAGAAACGTTATCAACGCATATCGCGGCAGTTGCCCGTATTCCTCGATGGCATCGTGCGGCTCATCATTATTGGCAACAGCGTGCCAGCCGCGTTCCAGGTTGCAATGACAACCACCGACACGCCGTTGCGCGACTGCCTCGACCGGGTTTCCCGGATGTTGCGCTCCGGCGTCGAAATAGACGTGGCGCTGAAGAATGTGGCCGCGGAGTATCGCGTGCGCGAGCTGGAACTGGTGGGCTCGGTGCTGCGCATCTCGGTGAAATACGGTGGTCGCTCCGACGTGATGCTCGACCGCATGGCGACGCTGATGCGCGATCTCGAACAGGCCGAGCGCGAACTGGTTGCGCTGTCCACCGAAACGCGTTTGTCCGCCTGGGTGCTTGGGCTATTGCCGGCGCTGGTGGGAGGCTTCGTGATGATTTCCAACCCGTCGTACTTCCAGTCCATGTGGTCCGATCCATTCGGCCAGCGTCTCGTGTACATGGCGTTGGGGCTGCAAGTGTTCGGCGCTTTCCTGCTTTACCGGCTGGCGCGCCTGAAGGATTGATCATGACCGCTCACAGTGTGTTCGCTCTCGCCTTGCTGGTCGCCGCACTCGGCTGCGCCTTGTTGGGCGTACTCGCATTCACGGGCCTCGCGCGCATGCAGCGCGGCGCGCACACACTGGACCACGCGCTCGATCAACGCGCGGCCAGTTCGGCGGCACGCGCGATTGGAGCGGGCAAGGAGACGCGGCAGACAACAGACGCGAAGGATGCGAGCGAGGCAGGGCGGGGGCGGGCCAAAGGCGGCCGTCTGTCGCGCCTGGCCAATGCACTCAGCCGTGCCGTGGTGAGTTGGCTGGACACGCCGTTCGGTGCGATCGTTGTTGCCGCCGAAGACCGGCGGCTGCTGGATCGATGCGGTTTCCTCGATGTCCGTGCGCGGGCACGTTTCTTCGCGGCGCGGATTGGTTGTGCTGCGCTGTTGCCGCTGCTCGCGCTGGGTGTGTTCAACGGCGAACCGCGCCTCGCCATGTGGATGGTCTGTGCGTTCGGTCTCGGCTTCATGCTGCCGAAGTGGTTCATGAGGCGCCGCGCGAAAGCGCGTCAACGCTCGGTGGTAAACGAATTGCCCATGTTCGTCGACTTGTTGCGTTTGCTGCAGGGCGTTGGCCTGTCGCTCGATCAGAGCCTGCAAGTGATGATCAATGACTTCGCGACCGTGCTGCCGGTGCTCGCGCAGGAACTTACGCTGGCCCACCGGCAATTCACGAGCGGACGGACACGTGAGCAGTCGCTGAGCCGGCTCGCGACGAGCTATGAAAGTGACGACCTGAATGCCGTGATGCGGCTGGTGGTCCAGGTCGACAAGCACGGCGGCGCGGTGCAGGAACCGCTGCGCCAGTTCGGCGACCGGTTGCGCGAGTCGCGCCGCGCGACCTTGCGTGAACGGATCGGCGCATTGACCGTGAAGATGACCGGCGTGATGGTGGTGACCTTGCTGCCCGCGCTGTTGATCATGACGGCCGGGCCGGGATTTATCGCGGTGTTCCATTCGCTATCCGCGATGCACAGATAGACGTCCGATGGACGTTGAAGAGAGTGAAGCCATGAAATCGATCGCAATTGAACACCGCGTGCCCACCGTTGTCCTGGTGCTTGCCTGTACCGTCCTTGCGGGCCTGGGCGGCTGTGCGTCGAAGATGGAAAGCGGTTATGGCGTCGGCATACAGGCGGAGCGCGAAGCCGCGCTCCAGCAGTCACAGCAGAAACAGGATGCGCCTGATACACCCGGCATGTATCTCGCGCTGATCGACAGGATGCAGTCGCAGGGTCTGTTCTATGCATCGCTTGCGCATATTGATGCGTACGAGAAGCAATATGGCACGACGCCCGATACGATCCTGTTGCGTGCCGACGCGTTGCGCCAGACCGGTCAGACGCAGGGCAGTGCCGACGCATACACGAAACTGCTGAACACGCCGCTGGCGGCGCGGGGGTATCGCGGGATTGGTCTGCTGGCCGGGGCGGCAGGTGATTTCAGTAAGGCATCGGAATCACTGGATACCGCCACGCGCCTGCAACCAACCGATGCTCTCACCCTATCGGACCTGGGTTACGCGCGTTTGCGTCTCGGCGATGTGGCGGGCGCTCGCGTACCGCTGATGAAAGCCGCGGAGTTGGCGCAGGACAACCCGAAGATCCTGAGCAATGTCGCACTATTTCTGCTCGCCGAGGGACAGCCTGCCGCGGCGCAAGGGCTGATCGCGCAGCAGAAGTTTTCTCCGGAGGTGCAGCAGGCGATTCGCACGGATGCACAGCGTATCGCGGCGGCCGCGGCACAGGCCACGCATGCACGGGCGGCCGAGGTTGCGGCGGCGACAACCGAGCAAGCGCGCGTTCCCATGGTGCGCGCGCCGCAGACGGTCGATTCGTTGCTCAACGCGCAATTGCCGCTGACCCAGGCATACGGTCAACCCGCCGCGATGTCGCCCAATCAACCGCAAGTGGTCGCACGGTGAAGGGACCAACCATGAACGAATATCGGACGATGCGGGGGTGGTCCACGGTCACCCGTTTGACCGCGGGGTTGATGATCGCGTTGGGCTCAATGTCGATCGCCACCCACTCGGCGGCGCAGGTGCAAACACCGCTGACGGCGCAGGTTCAGGAGCAAGCAGGGGAACCGCCGGCGGTTCAGGCTGGGCAGCCGGACGCGGACGTGCCTATGACTCGGATTGGCGACGCGGCGCACTCTATCCTCGCGTTGCAGCGGAGCGGCCAGGCGGCCGCGCCGGCACAGCCGATGCTGGGTCCGGAAGCGAGTGCCGCGTACGCGCGTTACCTGAAGTCCTTCGACCACCCGATTCCAGAGCATCTGGATTCATCGGTGGGCACGGTCGGTGGCGCGGCAGGCGGCGGAGCCGCAAACTGACATGCGCCGTCTGCCGAAGTCGCGGGGCAGACCGACACCGCGTGGCCCCAAACGGCAGCGCGGCGTAGCGAGCGTGTTGGCGGCGTTCTGGCTTCTGGTAGCGGTCGCGGCGCTTGCCGCTATCGATGTGGGCAACGTGTTTTATCAACGGCGCGTCATGCAGAGCGTGGCGGACATGGCGGCGAATGCGGGTGCTCAGGTCGTCGACAACGCCTGCTCGCGCGCTCCGGCCACGGCGCTCGGAAGTGCCGGCGCGAACGGCTTCAACGCGTCGGTGTCAGGCAACTCGATTACGACGACCTGCGGGCGCTGGGACCCGACGCTCTATGCAGGCCCGAGCTACTACGCGGCGAACGCTACACCGAGTAATGCGGTGCAGGTGACGGTGTCGGAGAACGTGCCTTATTTCTTCCTGGGAGCAGGGCGCACAGTCAGCGCGACGGGGCTGGCACAAGTGGTCAATATGGGGTCGTTCACCATTGGCACCACGACGGCAAGCATCGACCCGACCGTCATTACCGGGCTGTTGAACTCGATGCTCGGGACCAATATCAACTCGCTGCAGATATCGGCGGTGGGTTACCAAGGTCTGGCGCAATCGCGTATCCAGATTAAGGACCTTGTGACGGCGGCGGGCGTGGGCACTGTGAGCCAATTGCTCGCACTGAACGTCACCGCCGCGCAACTCGCGAATCTCATGCTCACCGCCTTGCAGACCACGCAGGTTGCCAATGCGAATTTATCGGTGGCGCTCGGTGCGCTGCGGGCCGTCGTGAATGCGAACATTCCTGGCTCGCAGACCTTCGCGATCGGTGCGGTGAACGGTGCGGCGGGCCTCCTGCAAGTTAGCCTTGCCGATACCCAGTCTGCGCTGACAGCGACCATCAGCCCGTTCGATGCATTGTTCGTCGCAGCCGAAATCGCACAGGCCGGGAAGTCCGCCGTGAATGTGACGACGGGTCTTAACCTGCTTGGGCTGGCGACAGCCTCGTTGCAGTTACAGGTGATCCAGCCGCCGGTGCTGGCCGTAGGCGAGGCCGGGAAGACGCCGGCGGGCGCATGGCGCACGATTGCAACAACGGCGCAGGTGCGGCTGTTTCTAAATATAACGCTCGGCGCGCTGCCAGGACTGCCGTTGGGACTCGGTGCCCCGATAGTGTCGCTGCCGGTCAACGTGTACGTGTCGCCAGGGACGGCCTGGTTGGTCTCAACGCAGTGCTTGTCGACTCAGGCGGCAAGCAACTCCGTGGTCGGCGTTCAGACGGGCCTCGCGAATGTGTGCATAGGGGACGCGCCCACCAACCCCACCGCGACCACCGCCTATAGTTGTGCATCGGCGACGCTTGTCAATGTGCTAGGTCTTGTCACCATTAAGACGGCTGCTTCGTTCCCCGCAGTCGTGCCTGCATCGAATGCGGTGTCGCTTAAGTTCGATGGCATTGTTGGCAATGCTGACGACTACCAGACGACGAACTCTAACCAGGTGGGCGGCGTCCTGGCTAACGCGTTGTCGGGTTTCGGCACGCAGTTGTCCGCCCCGACCGGCCTGACCGTGTCAGTACTCGGGATACAGCTTGGGTTGGGCTCGGTCGTTGGCCAGGCACTTGTCACGTTCCTCGTGCCTCTCCTGACGCCCATCTTCAATGCACTGGACACGATTCTTGATCCCATACTGCAACTCCTCGGCGCGCAGGTCGGTGTAAGCACGGTCCACGATCTTTCGCTGACATGCGGCCAGTCGCAGCTTCAGTACTAAACGCATGATTGCAGCCGTGATTGAACCGGAGACCAGCCGGTGCCGTTAACAACGTAACGAGCGCAGGTTACCTGCGCCAGGCAATGAAGCACGCAACGGGCTGCGAAGCCACCAGATGCAAGCCATGAGACTCGAGAGTATGAGACCAGCGACAAAAATCGACGACCTCGATATATACGTGTGGGAAGGCAAGGCGGATATCGTCGAGCAGGTGGTGCGCTGCATGTCGAGTTTTGAAGTCGATGTGATCCGCGCCGACGGCATGTCGATTGCGGCCGGCCAGGACCCCCAGCGCCAGTCAATCGCGATTGTGAGCGTGAGTGTGATCGACACGGGCGTGTTCGCGTTGCGCGATTGGGAAGCGCATCGCGGCATGCCGGTGATCTGGGTGGGTGCGGCGCCGCGAGAGCGCGACACGAGCGTTTTCCCCACCGACTATTCGCATATCCTGCCGCTCGATTTCACCGGCGCGGAGCTGCGCCGGATGGTGGCCAAGCTCGCGCAGCAACTGCGTGCGCACGGCGAGCAGGTGCAGGAATCGAGCGCCCTGATTGCGAATGCGGAGTGCATGCAGGCATTGCTGCGCGAAGTGCAGACCTTCGCGGATTGCGACACCAGTGTGCTCGTGCATGGTGAAACCGGCGTGGGCAAGGAACGCATTGCACAGATGCTGCACGAGCAGCACAAGCGTTATTCCGAGGGGCCGTTCGTGCCGGTCAATTGCGGTGCGATCCCCGACGGCCTGTTCGAGTCGCTGTTCTTCGGCCACGCGAAAGGCTCGTTCACGGGGGCCGTGCTCGCGCACAAAGGTTACTTCGAACAAGCCGACGGCGGTACGTTGTTCCTCGATGAAATCGGCGACATGCCGCTCTATCAGCAGGTCAAGTTATTGCGCGTGCTGGAAGACAGTGCGGTCACGCGGATCGGTTCGGCTACACCCGTCAAGGTGGATTTCCGGCTGGTCGCCGCGACTCACAAGAGCCTGCCGCAATTGGTGAAGGACGGCGACTTCCGCGCGGATCTTTACTATCGGCTGGCGGTGATCGAGTTGAAGATTCCGTCGCTGGAGGAACGCGGGGCGCTGGACAAGATTGCGTTGTTCAAGTCGTTCATCGCGCAGGTGGTGGGGCAGGAGAAGCTCGCGAGCTTGCCCGAGTTGCCGTACTGGCTGGCCGATGCCGTCGCCGATAGTTATTTCCCCGGCAACGTGCGTGAGCTGCGCAATCTGGCGGAGCGCATAGGCGTGACTGTGCGGCAAGTGGGATCGTGGGACACCGCGCGGCTGCAACGCTTGCTTACGCTTGCCCGCACCGCTCAGCCGGTGCCGCCAGAGCTGAGTGCTGAAGTGATCGTTGATCGCAGCAAGTGGGACATGAACGAACGCAACCGCGTGCTGGCCGCCCTCGAGGCAAACGGCTGGCGGCGGCAGGATACCGCGAGTCACCTGGGCATCAGCCGCAAGGTGCTGTGGGAAAAAATGCGCAAATTCCAGATCTTCGACGAAGAACCTGAAACGCGCGCCGAGGAGTGAGACGTTGCAAGCAGCGGTGTTGCACCCCGACGCTCTCGCCGTCTGGTTTGACTTCTACGCCAGCGCCGCGGTTAACGCGGCGAACGTGCGGTCGTCGGTCCGTTCGAAGTGCAGCGGCGTGACCGAGACCCGGCCCGACGCTACCACCGCCGTCTCGCTGTCGGCCGCGTTCTCGCGCGCGCCGCGCTGGAAACGCAGCCAGTGATACTGCAGGCCGCGCGGATCGGTTTGCGGCAGCACGTCGATACCTTCAACCAACCCCACGCCCTGGCGCGTCGGGGTAAGCGGGCCGGCCAAAGCGGCGTCTATATCGGGGAAATTCACGTTGAGGCAAGTCGGCGCGTCGTGCGCGATGGCCAGCAGCGAGCGGATCACGCCGGGTGCGAGTTCGCGCGCCGTATCCCAGCGCACGTTGTCGCGGTCGCTGAAGGTCTGGCTCAATGCAATGGATGGCAAGCCGAGCAGCAAGCCCGTCATGGCCGCGCCGACCGTGCCGGAGAACATGGTCTCCACGCCCAGGTTGCCGCCGCGGTTGATTCCCGACAACACCAGCGTAGGGGGCGCGTCCTGCATCAAATGCCGCACGGCCATCACTACGCAATCGCCGGGGGTGCCGAGCACGCCGAAGCGATGCTTGCCATGCTGGCTCACGCGCAGCGGCGAATGCAAACTGATGGAGTGCGAGGTGCCGCTCTGGTCGTGCTCGGGGGCGACGATCCACACTTCGTCTGCGAGTTCGGCAGCCACGGCTTCGAGCACGGCGAGGCCGGGTGCGTCGATACCGTCGTCGTTGGTCAGCAGGACGCGTGCAAGTCTGGGTCGGGCGGACGTCGCAGAGGGCATTGCAAATCTCCTTTCGATTGAGGGAAAACGTCAATCAATCGATTATTCCAGAGATCGCGATGCGGGGTGGAGGCGTGATGGGACGTCTTCGTGAACGGTGTCCACGAAGACTGTGTGCTTGCATTTACTTGATGCCAAGTCCGCGCAGCACCGCATTGCCGTCTTCGGTGAGGCGGAACTTGGCCTCGCCCGGAGTGGGCGACACCATTTCCACGTAGCCGTATTCGCTCAGCGAGGCTACGTCGGGAGGCGCAGCCATTACGTCGATCGGCGCGTGCAGCAGCAACAGCAGCGTGGCGATTTCGTGATGGCTGAGTAATCGTTTGATGGCTCGTACTGGAGCCGTTGCGTTGCGGAGGTTCATGACGAACTCCTTTCGTTAATGCTTTGTCTTTGTTTCGTGCAGAGCGTCGATTGAACCACGCAGCGGCGCGTGAGGTTTCAATTAAGTTGGGGCAGGGTACCGATCAAGTCTTAGGCGAAACTTAAAATAGATTAAAAGCCACGCAGTCGCCCGCTATGCAGGCAATGCGGCGCGGGGTTAAAAATTGTAAGCCGGGTTCCTGGGGCTGAACGTGGCGTTGTCGAAGGTCTTCGGCTCGATGTTCTGGAACACAATGCTTTCGAAGATATTGCCGTCGTTGTCGAAGGATTCCGCTGTGCGGAAAAACGGCCGCCTCAGGTCCAGGCCGAGTATTTCCTTCTTGGCATAAAAATCCGGCTGACCAGAAGGGGTTTCGTAAGTGAAGGCGACCACGCGCGCACCATCAATGGTTTTTACTTCGATGTCGTCGGCACGCGTGACCCCGGCGTCGGCGAATTTCTTGCCTTCGGCCAGGAACTGCTGCGTGATGTATTCGGTGCCGAGATCGCGGACCGAATGTCGAGATTGCGAGTGCGCAAGCGGGCCGTTGAGCGATGCCCAGAGCGCAATCACCTTCAGAAAACCGCCCAGATGGCCGTACATTTCATCGGGCCGGGAGGTTTCGTCGTAGAGAATTTCCTGGCCCGCATGCGCGCCGTCGGGCAGCCATTTTGCGTAGACCCGCAGCGGGTCACGCGTCAGGCGCACCAGCATGTGGTCGGCCTGATTCGGCCACCTGCCATGGATACGCTCACGCCGCAGCATGGTGAACTCATACGACGGATAACCGTTGGGGCCGTTCTTCAGGTAGCGCGGCAGCGCAAGCGGATCAAGCGATTTGAACAGCGCCACGAGCGCCGGGTCGCTCATATTGGCGAGCATGCCGCTCAGCGCGGCTTGGCTCAGCCAGCGGACCTGGTCATCGAGCGGGAGTTTGCCGACCTGCGCCGCGGGTGTCGTCGGCAGTGCACTCGATGTGCTCGATGCGCTCGTTACGCTGGCGGAGAGCGCCGGACCGGCCGCGGAGGACACTGGCAAGGCGGCCGTGGCCGCGCTGGCCGCGTCCTGTGCGCCGGCGGGCATGGCGATGGCTGCGAGTCCAATCGCGGTCCATATGCCCCAGATCCAGACGCTTACGCGAATCAGCTGACGGTTTTGGCGGCGCTGTCGTGCTCGATGCATGAAGTTCTCCGTGGTCCGTTCGTTCTCCTTTGGCTGCGTATGCGTCGCGCAGTTCACAGCGGAAATCTTTCCTTGTCTTAGAACGGCTCGGGGAGACCGAAAATTCCGGGGCATCACGCTTTATCTTCGGGGGCACCATCGACAAAACCTCACCGGCTCGCCCGCCGGCGTCAGCGCTCGAGGATGGCGACAACCCCCTGTCCGCCCGCGGCGCAGATGGAGATGAGACCGCGGCGCGTTCGCGTGTCGCCGTGCGCCTGTGCCAGCATCTTGGCCATCGTCCCTACAATCCGTCCGCCGGTCGCCGCGAACGGGTGACCGGTTGCCAGCGACCCGCCATTGAGGTTCATGCGGTTGCGCCCGATCGAGCCGAACGGGCCGTCCAGCCCGAGTTGCGTGTGGCAGTATTCCTCGTCCTCCCAGGCCGCGAGCGTGCACAGCACCTGTGCCGCGAATGCCTCATGGATCTCGTAGAAATCGAAGTCGGCCAGTGCAAGTCCAGCGCGTTCGAGCAATCGCGGCACGGCGTACGCGGGCGCCATCAGGAGGCCTTCTTTCTTGTCGAAGAAATCGACTGCCGCGGTTGCCGAGAGCGTCAGGTAAGCAAGCACGGGCAGGTTGCGCGCGGCCGCCCATTCTTCGGACGCCAACAACACCGCCGACGCGCCGTCGGTGAGCGGCGTGGAATTACCGGCTGTGAGCGTACCGGCGTCGCGATCGAAGACGGGTTTCAGCGCAGCGAGTTGCCTGGCCGTGAGGTCCGGGCGCAAGATGTTGTCGCGTGAAAGGCCTTTGTACGGCGTCATCAGGTCGTTGAAAAAACCGCGCTCGTACGCCGCTGCCAGCTTGCGGTGACTGTCGAGCGCAAGTTCATCCTGCGCTTCGCGCGAGATCTTCCAGCGCTTGGCCATCAACTCGCAGTGCTCACCCATTGACAGGCCGGTACGGGGTTCGCTGTTACGCGGCAGCATGGGCTTGAGCAGCATGCCGGGCCGCAGCTTCGCCAGTGCGCTCATGCGCTGCGCAGTGGATTTGCCGCGGTTCGCTTCCAGCAGGATCTTGCGCATCCGTTCGTTCACGCCAATGGGCGCATCGGAAGTCGTATCCACGCCACCCGCAATGCCTGCATCAATCTGCCCGAGTGCGATCTTGTTCGCGATGAGGATCGCGGTTTCAAGGCCTGTCCCGCATGCCTGGCTCACGTCGTAGGCGGGCGTTTCCCGGGCGAGCGTGGTGGACAGCACTGCTTCGCGCGTGAGATTGAAGTCGCGTGAATGCTTGATCACCGCGCCCGCCGCGACTTCACCAAGACGCAGGCCGTGCAAGTCGTATCGGTCGATCAGGCCTTGCAGTGTGAACGTCAGCATGTCCTGATTCGATGCTGTTGAATACGCCGTGTTGGAACGCGCGAACGGAATCCGGTTGCTGCCGACGATCGCCACGCGGCGCACGGCGGGAAGGGCGCTCACAGTCATGATGAAATCTCGTCGAAGGATACGGCGGGCGCTTCGGGATCGATTCCAGCCGGCGCGGCTGGATTCAAACACCGCACGTTCTTGTACAAGGCTGCGAGTACATCGCGGCGTTCGTTCAGGACCCGGGGCTGCATCATGGCAATTCCCATTCGAAGCGGCCGCGCAGATGGTGTCGCTCACCGGCCAGATCGCGCACTTCAAAGTCGCGTCCTGTCGCCGATAAAGCAGCGGTCCACAGCGTCGTCTCGGCCGGCAGGAAAATAGGCGACTTGAAGTCGCCACGCACGTTGGCGGTATCCAGTTGTTTCGACGGCTGCAGCGCCGCGAGCGTACGCCCAAGTGTCCACATGCCATGCGCGATGGCACGTGGAAAGCCGAACGCTTTCGCCGTCAGCGCGTGCAGGTGAATCGGGTTGAAGTCGCCGGACACCTTGGCATAATCGCGGCCGAGTTGTGCAGGAAGTTGCCAGCGTGCTTCACGGACCAGCGCGGGAGCCGTTGTATCGGTGACGATCGAAGCGCTGCCCCGACCTTCGGCACCACGCTTCAGATACACACTGTCCGCATCCCATACCGCTTCGCCACCACGATAGATACGCGTATGCAACGTGAACGCCTGGCCCTTGTCATGCGCCTCGAGCGCGCCGTTTTCCACTTCAATGCGCAATGTCTGTCCGGAGTGCAGCGTACGCCGCAAGCGCACGCTGTTCGACACATGCACGAGACCCATCGCGGGCCAGGGAAACGCGGGATCGGTGAGCAGCATCAGATGCAGCGGGAACGCCATCACGTGAGGGAACGTGACCGGCACGCCTTGCTCGGGGATAAACCCGCACACCCGCGCATAGCGGCCGATCTGTTCAGGCTCGAGCGCCACGCTCGGGCGCACGAGCCGCAGGGGCGGCAGCTGGTCAACCGCATCCGCGCGTTTAAGAATGCCCCGCAGCGCGCGGCCATAGAGTTTTGCCGGAGGCGGCAGCGTCTCGAGGATCACCGTGCGCATGCGTGGCGAGCCCGACGGAAGCGGCATGCTCATGTCACGCTCCGATCAGGCTTTGTCCGCACACGCGCACCACGTTGCCGGTGATGCCGGCGGATGCGGGGCTGGCGAGCCACGCGATAGTCTCTGCTACATCCACGGGCCGGCCGCCCTGGCTCATCGAATTCAGGCGGCGTCCGGCTTCGCGAAGTCCCAGCGGAATCCGGGCGGTCATCTGCGTTTCGATGAACCCCGGCGCTACTGCGTTGATCGTGATGCCCCGTGTGCGCAGCGGTTCGGCCATGCTTTGCACGCGGCCGATCACACCGGCCTTCGACGTCGCATAGTTGGTCTGGCCGGGATTGCCAGCAATGCCGCTGATCGACGATACCCCTATGATCCGGCCGCCGTCATGCAGCACATGCTGATCGAGCAGCAAGTCGTCTATCCGTTCCTGCGCCGAAAGATTCACGTCGATCACGCTGTCCCACGCGGCCTCCGTCATCTTCGCGATGGTCTTGTCGCGCGTGATGCCGGCGTTGTGCACGACGATATGGACACCGCCCATTGCCAGCAGCGCGGCCGCGATGGTCGCGGGTGCGTCAGGAGCGGTGATATCCGCGACGAGCGCCGTGTGTGCGCCTTGCGACGGCCAGGCATCTTCAAGCGCGAGCATGGTCTGGTCGAGCGCGTCCTGCGCCTCGCGTACGTCGAGCCCGATTACATGCGCGCCGCGATCGGCCAGCACCTGCGCAATCGCCGCACCGATCCCCTGCGCCGCGCCCGTCACGAGCGCGCGTTTGCCCGCGAGCGGCTGGTTCCAGTCGGCGGGTGGATTGGCCGGCGTGGCGTCGATACGCACGACCTGGCCCGACACGTAGGCCGAGCGTGGCGACAGCAGAAAACGCAGCGCTCCTTCAATATCCCCGCCCGGTTCCACCTGCACCAGATTCGCAGAGATACCACCACGCGCTTCCTTCCCGAGCGAACGTGTCATGCCTTCCAGCGCCCGTTGCGCAGTCCAGGCACGCGGCGAAGCGCAGGATTCGGGCGGCAGTCCGAGTACGACAATGCGCCCGCTCTTCGCCACCGACCGGATGGCATCGTGGAAGAAGCCGTAAAGCGCATGCAGTTGCGTGCTGTCGGTGACACCCGTTGCATCGAAGATCAGCGCCTGCACCCGGTCGTTCGGCGGCGCGCCCGGCGCACGCGCTTCGAAGCGGCCGCTCATGGCGCCATGTCTTGCCGCGACGGACAGCCAGCCAAGCGCACTTTCGTGGGCGACGCTGGTCATGCCGAGCGAAGTCAGCAGCGTCAGCAGCGGTTCGAACAGCGCAGGCGACGGCCCCGCTCCAATGGCTGCTATACCGCCGAATTCCGCGCGGCCCTGCGCGTGCCGCCGCAATACTTCGGGCTGCGGCAGGCCGATGGAGCGCGCGACGCTCGCGCCGAAGGGTGAATTGACGAAGTCGAGATAGCGATCTTTCATGCCTGCCTGAAACGGTTTAGGGCTTATGTGAAGGGTCACGCATGGATCTCCTCCGGCTCGTTCGCCAGCGCTTGCTGACGTTTCTTCAACGCATCGAGCATACCGAAGTCCGCGCCGAAGTCGTCGACCTTGACGACCTCCACGCCGTAGCGCGCATAGTCGGAGAGTACCTGACGTTCGTTCGCATCGATCAAACCGCGCGATTCGCAAGCGGCGCTCCAGGCGTCGAGTTCGGGCAGGCTTTGCGGCATCGGCGGGATCTGCCTGGCCTTGACCGCATCCCGCAGCTTATGCTCGATTTCAGCGTATTTCGGGCTGAGCGCGAACATCAACTCGCCGTAACCGAGCGGATCAATATGCACGGGTGGTGCGTACGAGTCCGCAACCAGACGTTCGCGGGCATCTCCGGGCGTTGTCATCAACTCGGCAATAGCGCTCCCCAGCCGATCCCCCGGCACGCAATGCGGCATGCCAAACGGAAACGCGAGCGCGCGCACAAAACCTGCGGCGAGCGGTTTCGGATAATTGGAGAGTACGCCTTCGAAGGCCGTTTGCGCCTGATGCAGCGCATCTTCTACACCCCAGCGCACGAGCGGAAGATCGGCTTCAGGGCGGCCATCGTCTTCGAAGCGCTTGAGCGTGGCCGAAATCAGGTAGAGCTGCGAGAGGATATCGCCCAGTCTTGCAGACAGGCGCTCGCGCCTTTTCAATTCGCCGCCGAGCACGAACATCGATACATCTGCCAGCAGCGCAAACGCGGTGGACATGCGCGTGGCCGCGCGATAGTAGGGCACAAGACGCGCGTCGGCGCGCTTGGGTCTTGCGATCAGCACGCTGCCGCCCAACCCGAACACGAGGCTGCGCACCACATTCGATGCCGTGAAACTCGCGTGACCGAAGAACGCGTTGTCGAAATCACGCAGGCCTTTGGCGCGGTCGGCATCGCGTGTTGCGGTCATCTCTTTCAGCACGTAGGGATGACAGCGGATCGCGCCCTGGCCGAAGATGATCAGGCTGCGCGTGAGGATGTTCGCGCCTTCCACCGTGATCGAGATGGGCACCTGTTGATAAGCCCGGGCGAGGAAATTCGATGGCCCCATGCAGATGCCCTTGCCCGCGACCACGTCCATGCCGTCGTTGATCACTTTGCGCGCGCGTTCGGTGATGTGATATTTCGCGATCGCGGAAATTACCGATGGTTTCTCGCCGAGATCGACACCCTGCGCCGACAAGCGGCGTGCCGCGTCCATCACATACAGGTTGCCGCCCATGCGGCCGAGCGCTTCCTGCACACCTTCAAACTTGCCGATAGCGGTACGGAACTGCCGCCGCACGGCGGAGTACGCACCGGTGCCGCGCACGGCCAGCTTCGCCATGCCCACGTTCGACGACGGCAACGAAATCGCGCGCCCCGCTGCAAGGCATTCCATCAGCATGCGCCAGCCGTTGCCCACCTGTTCGCGTCCGCCGATCACCCAGTCGAGCGGGATGAATACATCGTTGCCCCAGTTCGGGCCGTTCTGGAACACCGCGTTCAGCGGCCAGTGACGACGGCCGATATTCACGCCCGGATGCGTGGTTGGAATGAGCGCGCAGGTGATGCCGGCTTCGTCGTCGGCGCCAAGCAGATGGTCGGGATCGAGTGCGCGAAACGCGAGGCCGAGCACCGTCGCGATCGGCCCAAGCGTGATGTAGCGCTTGTCCCAGGTCACACGAAAGCCGAGCGTTTCGCGGCCCTCATGGAAACCCTTGCAGACGATCCCCACGTCAGGAATGGCCGCCGCGTCTGATCCCGCGTAGGGGCTGGTCAGCGCGAAGCAGGGGATTTCGTCGCCACGGGCGAGGCGCGGCAGATAGTAATTCTTCTGCGCTTCGGTGCCGTAGTGCATCAGCAATTCGGCGGGACCCAGCGAGTTGGGCACCATCACCGAAACCGCTGCGGCGGAGCAGCGCGTGGCGAGTTTCATGATGACCTGCGAATGCGCGTAGGCGGAGAATTGTTTGCCGCCGTACTGCTTCGGAATGATCATGCCGAGAAAGCCTTTCGACTTGATGAATTCCCAAGCCTGCGGCGACAGGTCTTGCCAGATCGCCGTCGTTTCCCAGTCATTGGCGAGATCGCAGAGTTGCGTGCATTCAGTGTTGATGAACGCTTGCTCTTCAGCCGTGAGCGTTGGTGCGCCGAGTGAGAGCAACGTGTCCCATGCCGGGCGTCCCGAGAACAGCGCTGCATCCCACCAGACTGTGCCGGCTTCGATCGCATCGCGTTCGGTCGGCGACATCTCCGGCAGGATCTTGCGGAACAGGTCGAAGATGGATTGGGTCAGCAGCGCGCGGCGCACTGGCTTGATGGCAAGCACGAGCGCGGGCAGCACGAAGACGATCGCAAGCAATGCTGTGACGGCTGGCCCGGTCACTCTCGCGAACCAGCCGATAGCCACCCATATCACCGTCCATGCGAGCCAGGCAACGGCTGGTGCTTGCCTGTACAGCAAAACGCCGCTCACGATAAACAGTGCGATCACGAAGCTGGCTGTCATGACGACCTCTCCTGATGTTGTTCGATAGTGTGCGGCAGAACGGCATGGAGGCGGCGTGCATCGGCAGCTTATTGTTCAGCACATTACATACCCGGCACGTGCGTCGTCAATTCAGGCATTGGCATGTTGCGATGCGGCGTCGTGCGCGAACGGACTCTCGCTCGAAGGGTCGGTCTTCAAGGGTGCTGCGCTGTTCTGAACCGGTCCGTGCTCGGCGAACATGGCGGCGAACTGGCAGACGCTGTTCGGGAGCAACAAGGGTGCCTTAAGCGCGGCCACCATGACGAGCGCCAGACGGCCGATCAATTGCGAATCTTCCAGACGCTGCCCTTGCGCGAAATCTGCGATGCGACTGTCGGTATCGGCACCGGCGAGAATGCCCGCGAGCGAGCCGATGCAAAAGTGCAGCCGCCAGCCGAGTTCTTCGCGAGGCAGATGCGGGAGGACAGTTTGAAATGCGTTGAAGAAACGCTCGGCCACTTCGGCATAGACGCCGCGCAGGAAGCCGCGGATGAACGGTGACGGGTCGGTGTAGGCGCGGCCGAGGAGGCGCAATAAAGCAGGGCCGCTCTTCTCCGCACAACGGGATTGCTGGAGCGCCGGGATGAACATTGCACCGAGGATGTGTTCGCACGTGAGTTGCGAACCCAGCGAAGACTGAAAGCGTTCCAGCAGGTCCAGGCGGCCCTGGTTGAGACCGTCCAGGCGACGGCTGAGCATGGCGTGGATCAGCGCGTCCTTGCCGCCGAAGTGATAGTTCACGGCGGCCAGGTTCGCCTCGGCGCGGGCGGTGATCAGCCGCATCGACATGGCTTCATAACCGGCGTCGATAAAGAGCGTTTCGGCGGCGTCGAGCAAGCGGGTTTTGGTATTGCCGGACGTGCGTAAAGATGCGCGACTGGAAGGGTTAAGCGTGGAACGGGTGGGCACTGGCGTCTCCGGGACCGTTATGGCGGTCCGCATGGTCGGAATTGTGGATTCAAGCTTTTTATCGTGATTAAAACGATCGTTCTAATCACGATAAAAAGCTTTGGCGAAATCGACAAGCCATTTCATGGAGTGCGCTCTCTAGAAAGAGAGCAATCGTGCGGGAGGAAGAGGAGCAGACGGATACGAGGCGAGTGGGAAAATGGGGACGCGAGCGCGTCCCCATCGAATAAAAATGCTTAACCGAATTTAAACCGATTCCGTAGCCCCGATGTGCTGGGCAGACTCCGTCATGTCAATACCACGCCGCTCGCGGCTAAAGAAAATAAGCCCCGCGATCACCACGGCGACCGTGCCGCCGTCCAGCGCCATGGCGAGCCCATAGTTGTTGCCATTCTTGATAGCGATGGACGCTTGCATGGTGGCATTAACCGAAGCCAGCAGATTGCCCAATTGATAAATGAGCCCGGGAAACGTGGCGCGAATCTCATCAGGCGAAATCTCGTTCAGGTGTACCGGAATCACCCCCCAGGCCCCTTGAACAGATATCTGCATCAGAAACGCTCCGGCGGCCAAGGCTACCGGGCCACTCGAGAATGCCCAAAGCGGCAATACCGGTAACGCGATTAAAGCGGCAATAAAAATTGCCCACCGGCGCCCGATTTTCTCCGACATTGACCCGAAGAACAACCCGCCGCAGATTGCCCCGATATTCAGGACAATGGTAATGAGCGCAACCGTGTGTGGATCGAAGTGATGCTGTTCGCGCAGGAAGGTCGGGTAAAGATCCTGGGTGCCGTGAGAGAAGAAGTTAAACGCGGTCATCAAGACAATGGCATAGATGGAGAGCTGCCAGTTTTTCTTCAGTGTCACCAGCAAGCCGGGCCGTGGCCGCTTCTCCATGGCTTTCCATGCCGGCGACTCAGGGACATTCGCACGCACATATAAAACCAGCAGCGCGGGCGCCACGCCGATAAAAAACATCCCGCGCCAGCCGACATATTGATACGCGACGCCGAATACGATGGAAGCCAGCAGATACCCGCTCGGATAACCCGCTTGCAAGAGACCCGATACAAAACCGCGTGCCTTGGTCGGCACGGTTTCCATCGTAAGGGCCGAACCCACGCCCCATTCACCGCCCATCGCAATACCGAACAGCGAACGCAACACGAGCAGCGTAAAGAGGTTCGGCGAGAAACCTGACAGCATTTCCAGCAACGAATAGATGGCGATATTGACCATCAGCGTCGGACGCCGGCCGTACTTGTCGGCGAGACGGCCGAAGATCAGCGCTCCAATCGGGCGCATCGCAAGAGTAAGGGTAATCCCCAGGGCGACCTCGGGAATTTTCGTATTGAATTCCGCGGCGATATCTTTCAATACGAAAACCATTAGAAAGAAATCGAAGGCATCGAGTGTCCAGCCTAAATAGGCCGCAATCGTCACGTTTCTTTGTTCTCGCGTCCAGCTCATTACCGTAATCTCCCCATTCGCGTAATTGATTAA
>Ga0073928_10002494_pt1 | contig 31440 bp, 37 predicted proteins | sample PaiPotPPA55metaG_FD_76969 | JGI IMG/M metagenome (GOLD analysis project Ga0073928, IMG submission 76969) | Iron sulfur acid spring bacterial and archeal communities from Banff, Canada, to study Microbial Dark Matter (Phase II) - Paint Pots PPA... ...
CCGCATCCACGCGCGCGCCGAGACCGAGGCCGGCGTGCGTCATCTGAAGCTCGCCGGCGCGGACCGCGCGATCTCGTCATATCAGTTCAGCGCCTTTCGAATTGCCGCGGCGATCGCACGCCCGTCGGTCGTCGATTTCCTGACGTTGGTGATGCCGGGCCGTGGCGACGATATGAGCCTGGAAGAGGTAAAGGTGGCGGCGAACAGCCCGTTGATCGGCCAAACCATTTCGTCGATTGAGCGCGCCAACGCACGCTTGCGCGTGGTTGGCCTCAAGCGCGGCAGCAATTCCCTTTCGATAGTACCCGATGAGCAGACGGTGATCGCAGACGGCGATCTGATTGTCGTCCTCGGCGCACGTCAAAGCCTCGAACGCCTGGCTGACTCTGCAATCTCATAGAGAACAATCGGCGCTTGGTCCAGCTGCAAGCGACTTTGATTCCTGAATCGTATCCTGTGAGAATTTTTGCATGGCCCAGGAAGAAGCTCTTCGATCCCACTGCCATCGCACCGCAACGATCGACTCGCTGGATGTGTTGCAACTTTGGCGGGGGAGGCTGTCCTCCGACCTGCGAAGCTTCACTTCGCGTTTGACTTCGTGCTGCTCGGGTCCATTTTGCTCGCCCGACCCGATGGTTGGTAGCGGCATTAACGAGGCGCGCCTTGCCATTGGGATTGCTGAAGACTAGCAAGGTTTACGCAGCCTGCGCTGCCTTGGACGGAGGTAATACATGGCCCTTATGACCTCGGATTCGCTGCGGCGTTGCAACCAAGGGGATTGGATTGTCGGAGGTTTCATGGCGTACCCTTTGAGGCGCTTCGTCGGTCGCGCGCTCGGCGCGGCGGCGACCGTTATGCTTGTCATGGCGCGATTTTCGCTCCCGGCCGGTGCGGCTGATCAAAAGTTCACGCTTACCGTCGAAAGCAAGCCCGGTAGCATTGGCACCGGTGTGACCTACAACGCGACGACCTTCAGCGGTACCGTACCCGGGCCGATCCTCAAGGCGCGGGAGGGTGACGACGTGACTATCGCTCTGGTCAATCACACCGGCGATGCGCACGTCATCAACGTTCACGCCGCGCAGGTTGCTCCCCTCACATTTTGCCGGCGATCCGATCAAGCCGGTCGGCTATACCTTCCGGGCCGCCGTTCCGGGCGTGTTTGCCTACACCTGCGATGCGCCGCCGGTTCTCGACCATATTGCCAGCGGCATGTATGGGATGATGATCGTTGAGCCCAAGGACGGATGGCCGGACGGCGACGCTCAGGAAGTGACGCTAGTGCAGAGCGAGTTCTACGGCCTGCCCGACAAGCGTGGTTTCATCGTCGGTGAGTATGCGAAAATGATTGCAGCACGTCCCGATTTCATCGTCTTTGACGGCGCGATGAACAAATATGATCGCAACCATCCAATTAAGTTGAAGGTCGGCAAGCTGGTGCGGGTCTTCTTTGTCAACGCCGGACCAAATATGACCTCATCTTTGCATGTCGCCGGCGTCCTGTTCAGCACCGTCTATCGTGGTGGCAATCCGGTCAACGCGATGCATGGCGTCAACACCTTCGAATTGGCGCCGAGCGACGGCGCGGTGTTCGAATTTACCGCCAACGAGCCCGGAATTTATAGTTTCATGGACCTTAACCGCGCGAGCCAATACAAGGGCGCGGCGGGAATCTTCAAAGCGGAGCCGTAGCGTCGCGTGCTCAAGAAGTACACTTCCTATAGACCGCGCGCCTCAATATCTCGGAGTTGCAAAATGCAGCGTTCCATTAGGAACGCCGTCTTCACGAGGAGAGCGAGTCGCCACCACGTCACAACAAACAGCGCAATTTGAATATCCCGGAAGCCCGCAATTCGCGATTGTCCCCTGGGCACCGAAAACCCGCCGACGGAGTTGTTTCAGCGCGCTTATCAATTAGCTTCTTGACGCGCTGCGGACCCCAGTCTGGATCGACTGAAGGTAAGCAACCAGTTTGGCAATCAGATCTTTGACCTGGCGCTCGCTTCCTTGCCCTTCGGAATAGAACCACTTGCCCCACACCGGCATATCGCGGGGTCCGTGAGCCTTTACGTCGGCACGGCCGTCGATGAACCGGGCGATTTGGTCTTCGGGCAGCGGGTTTCCGTAACGCTCCGAAAGCCGGCGCAAGTTGGCGGGCGGCGTGGTGAGCGCTCGCGCCATTGGACCATTACCCTCTGCGGTGAGGCCGTGACAAGACGCGCAATATTGTAGGTACAGAGCGCTACCTTGCGCGACTTCGTCGGCCGTAGCAGTGCCCGTGGCGGTGATGAGCAACAGTCCGAGGAGCAGAAGGATCCCGCTTTTCATTATATGCACCGTTTGCAGACCGTTGGTTTCAGGCGCGACGGCCGATCCCGAAGAGCGCCTGCTGGATCGTCGGGAAGAGCCTGCGCTCCTCGTCGTCGATCGCGTCGTCCAAGTTGACAGCGAGTCTGCTCAACGCTCGTCCGGCATCGCGCGCCTCCGCTTGGGTGAGACGATCCGCACCGGTTTTAGCGATTGCGCCGATGAGCGTGCGAAGTTTGTCGTGGCATTCGCGAACATTTCGTCCGAGCTCGGGGGATAAACGGCCTTGCTGGTCCAACCATGGAAGCAACTCGCGGTCTTCGGCATCGAGGTGATGGGAAAGGATTGGCTCGATCGCCGCCCAAATCTGGACGGCATCACGCCGTAGCTCGCGCGATTCCGGATTACGCGTGAGCCGCAGCCCCGCGAGTGCCGCATCGAGCAGGCATGATCTCAGATCGGAATCTTCGCGATTGAGCTCCTCCGAGAGACCCCGAATTCCCGCCTCGATGCGGGATGGGCTTTTAGTGGTCGATTCTTTTGCGTTCATTGCAGATCTCTCCTCCGCTGAATGAATGGGTTGTCCTTTGAATTGCTGCGTTTGCAGGAATGATTTCAGCACGTGACCGAATCGCTCGAGGGAGAGCGGTTTCGAAACGTAGTAGTGCGCACCGTTCGTGCGCGCCCGTTTCTCGTTGCCATCACTTTGTTTGCCGGCGACATAGAGCAGAGAGGTACCAGAGAAGTGTTTGCGAATCTGCGCGAGCAGCCAGCTACGATCATTTTCTTCGACAGCTTGATCGTCGAGAATCACTAGCCGTACATTTGGTTGTGCGAAAGTCTTGTGACTCACGTATCTGTCCGCGCCCTGGCGAACCAGCTTCCAAGGACGCTTGACGATTCCCAGTACGAGGTCCGTCAATGCCTCATCGTCAGATAGCAGCAGCAAAGTCGACGACACGCGCATTTGTTCCAAAGCCTCCGTAGTCATCTTTAGCCGCTTCGCCATGTTCGCCGCTTTGCGGTCATTTGCCAAAGAACGTGATACCATTGCCGCAGTTTCGCCCTACGTGATATGGGAGCAGCAGCAAGCGTGCCAAAGTGTCGCTTGCCCCCGGACAAGTTCGAGAGGGCGAAGCAGTTTCTCCTTATGTCTCCATCAGAAACAGCAAAAGCAGACCGCCAAAGCGCAGCAACTCTCAATCAGGATGCCCGCCGGGGGCAGCGTGCAGGGCAGGTGAATACGACACAACACTCGGAAGGCGGACCACGGCATTACCATCTACTTTGGGACGAAGAGCTGGAAGCTCTGCGGCCGGTCCTCATTCGAGTGTTGGAGCACCTGGGAGAAGTGGTTGAGCATTGGTATCAGCTCTACGTTCTGCACTTTGGCGATAAGCGAAGTCTGTCAGAGTCTGAGTTTCGCGAAGTCTTCTACAACGCGCTTGCGCGAAACACCAAGGACCTGCTCGATGGAGACATGGATCGCTACGCGGTCGATACGATCCGAACCGGCGAGCTGCTGTGCGAGCGAAACGTACCGTTTGCGGAGATCGTCGCGTCTCTCCACCTGTACGAAGAAAGCGCCTATACGGCCTTTCCTAAGGATCCGCCCCCGCCACTTGAGATCTACACGGCGTTCGACAAGCTGAGCCACATTCGTATGATCCTGCTCGCCGACGCATACTTTCGCTCCGCGTCGGCGAGCGCTGGCGCGCGCATTCACGCGCTGGAACGGCAGGCAACTTTGCTGGCGCGAGAAAAGCGCAGCACTTTCCACGGCCTGGTTGGCTCCAGCGCCGCGATGCGTCGCCTCTACGACCGAATCGAGGCCGCATCAGGGACCCGCGGCACGATCCTGATTGTCGGCGAAAGCGGCACTGGGAAGGAGCTGGTTGCTCGAGGGATTCACGAAGGTGGCGCCATGCCAACGGCCCCCTTCGTTGCACTCAATTGCGCCGCCATTCCGAAGGACCTGATCGAGAGCGAGTTGTTTGGTTACAGAAAGGGCGCGTTCAGCGGTGCGAATGCCGATTACTTGGGGCTCTTTCGCGCGGCCGACGGCGGCACGTTGTTCCTCGACGAAGTTACCGAGATGGCGCCCGAGACGCAGAGCAAACTGCTGCGCGCGGTTCAGGAACGGTGCGTTCGCCCGGTTGGCTCAACGCGGGAGATGCCCGTAAATGTGCGCCTGATTGCGTCGACCAACCGCGATCCCGAGCAGGCTGTTCGAGCCGGCAACCTGCGTCAGGATCTCTACTACCGACTGCAGGCCGGTGTCTTGAGCGTGCCGCCCCTCCGAGAGCACACCGATGATATCCCGCTTTTGGTCGAGCATTTATTGACTTCTTCAACGAGAAGCTCCAGCCGCGAATTGCGGTGAGGGGCATCGAGGAAGACGCGATCGCCGCGATGACAGAATATCCCTGGCCCGGGAATGTGCGCGAGCTGTCCAACTCTATCGAGGGTGCGTTTACGTTTGGCCGCTCAGCAATGATCCGTTTGCAGGACCTGCCGATCAACGTGGCGGGGAGCCGATCTGGGCGAACTTCGGAGAAATCGGACGGGGCCTCGCAAGAAGGTGCATCCTCCCTGCCCAGTGGTTCTTTTGCTGAGGCGGAGCGAGAGTTGATCGCTCGAGCACTCAAAAGCACCGACGGCAACAAGGTCGCTGCTGCATCGCTGCTAAGAATTTCCCGCAAGAAGCTCTATTCAAAGATCGAAAAGTACAGAATTGAGTAGCCTCCGGCTAGGCACCCTTGTGTGTATCCGAAGGTGTCATCGATGGCCCCCGGGTGCTGCTTTAGGGCACAGCCGCCGTGGTGATTGAAGGCTCCCGAGAAGATTAGTTCTGGTGCTTATCGCTCATTGGCGTGGTATGGGTCGTGCTCTCTCTCCTATTGCGTGATTTCTCTACAATATTGCTTGTCGGCAGATTCAAAAGCTCTATTGAGCTTCCGGACTTGACCGCATTTCGACGCAATTGGTGCTTAAAAATGTCACAGGTTCTGAAAATAACTTCCCGTGATTTCGTCCTCCTGCCGGCCGTCGAGGCGCAGATTCGGGAGAAGGTCGCCGCCCTCGATACCTATTACGATCGCATCAGTCATTGCGAAGTCGCGGTGGAAGCGCCCGCGATCCATCACCATCACAAAGGCGGACCATTTACTGTGCGTGTGCGGCTGACCGTTCCTGGAGCAGAATTGGTTGCCGATCATCAAGGCGAAGAAGAACTGTCGCAGGCCATTCGGGAGGCCTTCGATACGGTTCGTCGCCAATTGGAGGATCACGGGCGACAGTTGCGAAGCGCCGTCAAATCGAGCCATGCTAAGTAATGACCTATGGCATCTGAACAGAACCCGAAGTCTCCAAACTCGTCAGCGAGCCAGGATGGCCCAAGCTGATGGCGCGGATGATGGAGGATATGACACGGTCCGAGTTGGAGAGATTCGAGGCGAACCTTGCTGCATCGCTCACGACCGCGGTTGATCAGGTCATCGCAATCCTGGTTCTCATCGCATCGGGAATTGTTGGAGGCGGCTGTTTGATAGCTGCCTTAATCTTGCTTCTGGGTCGGTGGCTGCCGTGGTGGATGAGCTTCGCAGTTGCCGGCCTGTCTATCATCGTTCTGGGAGAACTCTTCTACGATCGCCACCGGAATCCGGCGTGGCGCAAAACTGCCTGAAGGATAGCGCAAGTTTTTCCTCTTGCATGACCTCCATGCGAGCTTGAACCGCACGAGCGAGATTCCAGGCGACCGCCGGAGTTTCACTCCGGCGGCGCGATGTCCGATTGCTCAACTGTTAAGCGGCCCTCTTATCGCCGTCCGTTTTCTTGGCCTCGCCGCCTTGGATCTGAATCTTGACTTCCTTCGGCATCGCCTCTTTCGGCATCGGCGCGGTCACTTCAAGGACGCCGTCGTGGAAGGTGGCTTTCAGGTCTCGGCCTTCATTCCTTCGGGCAGCGTGACGGCCCGCTCGAACGAGCCGTAACGGAACTCGCGACGATGGAAGTCGCGCTGGCTGCTTTCGTGTTTTTCCTCGCGCGAACCTTTGACGGTCAGAACGCCGCCGCCCACCTTGATGTCAACCTCTTTCGGATCGACGCCTGGCAGCTCGATGCGAACAGTGTATTTGTCGCCATCGACATACGATTCGATCGCCGGTCGCAGCGAACTAGTTTGCCATCCCTTCAGTAGTCCGCCGGGTTCGAAGCCGAATCGTTCGAGCAAATCATCGAACTCATGGCGGAGTCTCTCCAAATCTCTTGATCGGTTCCATTTCTCGAGCAATGCCATTGTACTAACCTCCTCGGTTTTTCATCCGGGCCAAATTCGGCCCGCGAACAGCTTTAATTGATACTCATTTTTTGCGCCGAGAGCTTTGCTTCCTTAGCGATGCCTCTTGCTTGAGGTGCGATTCTGGATTGCCGAACCCGGTTACTCCGCGGTCGATCGTCAATTGTTCTTCAGAGACTGTGCTGCGATATTCGCGCTCACCGGCTCCTCCATCTCCTCCGGTACGGTCCACTGATGGTCGTATGGGGGAATCATCGTTCCTTCACCCCATCCGCGCCTCGTGCGATTCCGCTTTTCCTGGCAATCGACGCAGTAGGCTGCGAACGGCAAAGTTTTCAGACGCTCCAGAGGAATGAGTTCCTGGCATGTTGCGCAACTGCCGTACTTACCCGCGTCGAGCCGGGTTAGAGCGTCATCGAGAAACTTGAGCTTCTCTTCTGCGCGAGCGATCAATCCGGCATGGGTTTCGACTTCTGCGGTCGTGCGCGCGGAATCCAGTTCGTCCGCCGGCCCCGACTCGGACTCCTGCTCCTGATCTTTCCGCAGATCTCTCACCCTCTGACAGGTTTCGTCCTGCAGCCGCAGCAGGATTTCCCGCGCAATAGCTCACGGCCGTCTGTAGGGTGGGTCTTTAACTCTGCGCTCATCTTCAGATTTCCCCAAAGGAAGAATCAGGTTTACCGGATCCCTGTCCTGACTAGATCGCAAGCAACGCGCCATCTGAAGTTCGGCCCACTGGAAAGGAGTACGCCGAGCGGTGTAGCCAATCGCATCACAGTCGCATAACAGCTGGTGCCAATGGGCGCAACGAACGCTGGAAGGGACACGGGCACAACGTCAACCAGGGCGATTCCGTCTAGGGTCACGCCCAGCGATTGCAGCAGAAGCCTTAACCCTGGGTGACACCTCACGGGTCTCCATCAATTGGCACGGCGATGGCTAATAGAGCTCGGAGGACGCGAAAAATGCCGGTGAATGTAGTCAGGACCCCTGAAGGGGAGATCGCGTGGGAGCGTGCGAAGGCGCGCACGCGCGAAGAATATCCTGATGCGACGGGCGAACGCTTCTACCGGATCGTGATGTCCATTTACAAGAAGATGGCTCATTACCAACCCCATTTGTCGATCGCGAACGATCCCGCCGCAGTTGAGAGGAGAATGCGATGACCAAAGCTCTGATTCGAAGCTTGAATCGACGCGGGTCACAGGCGGACAAGACCCCACCGGTCGCTCGCAGGCAAAAGTTTAGCGATCCGTCCATCTGTGATCGCTGCGGCGCAGTGTACACGGGGAAAAGCAAAACAGAGAAAATCAGGATGATGGAATTCAGTCGGCTCATCTGGAATGGTGCGCAAGCAGCCGGACAAAGTCTTGCTATTTTGTCCATTCCATCTGGAGTCGTTGGTTCCGCAACCGGTGAAGCGACTGGAGCAGGCTGCTGAGGATCGGATGGGATTGCCGGTTTCCTGTTAAGGAGGATGTCGATGCACAAAATTGAATACAGCGCCAAACTTATGACCGCGGCTGCGGCGGCGGAGCTCATTCCGGCCCGTGGGACGCTTTCGATGGGAATGGCGATAAGTGAACCGCCGGCACTGCTGAAAGCGCTAGAAGATCGCGTGAAGCGAGGCGAGATCGAACAGCTTCGCGTCTATTATTCGCATTCGGTGACCGCTGCCGCAGAGACCATTTTGCAGTACGAATACATGGACGTTATCAAGCCCCATCCGTTCTTTCCCACTGTGGTCGAGCGGAGGCTGTTCGAGCGCGGCCGACAGAACAATCGGCAAGTCATTTTCTACATGCCGGGGAACTTCAGCGCGATGCCGCGAACCCTCGCCAGCATCGGGATCGACGCGTTTATAATGATGGTCGCGCCAATGGATAAAGCCGGCTTTTTCAGTTGCGGCACCAATGGAGACTATACGATCCCAACCGCGCGTATCGCGAAGAAGCTGATCGTGGAAGTAAACCCGAACATGCCGCGCGTTTTCGGCGACTCCTCTCTCCATATCTCCGAGGTTGACGCCATCGTCGAGCACGAAAGTCCACTGTTTGCCATCCCGCCACGAGAGACAACGGAACTCGACGAAACCATCAGCAAGTACATTGTCGAGATGGTGCCGGATGGTGCGACGCTTCAAATCGGGATCGGCGGAGTACCGAATGCGGTTTGCGGAGCACTGACTAACCACAAGGATTTGGGTATCCATACGGAATTGATGATGCCTTCGCTTGTGGCGCTCATTCGGTCTGGCGCCGTGACAAACAGATTGAAGAAGCTCAACCGACACAAGAACGTATTCACTCTGGCAGCGGGCGACAAAACCTTCTACGAGTTCTTGAACGATAATTCGAGCATGGAATTGTACCCGGTAGACTATGTCAATGACCCGTACGTGATCGGACAGAACGATCGAGTAATATCGATCAGTTCTTTCCTGGAAGTCGGACTGGACGGCGAGGTCAACTCGGAAGCCATTGAAGGAATACAGTACACCGCACCAGGAGGCCAGCTTGACTTCGTTCGCGGGGCGCAATTGTCCAAGGGCGGAAAGTCAATTTTGGCTGCGTATTCCACCGCGGCAAACGGATCAGTCTCTCGTATAGTTCCTAAAATACAAGGACCGACCACCGATCCGCGAGTCGATACCCAATACATCGTGACTGAGTATGGCGTGGCCGATATGACTGGTAAATCTACCGAGGAGAGAGCCGAGGCGCTAATCGCCATTGCTCATCCAAAATTCCGCAACGAGCTTAGCCACGGCTTCAGCGGTTGGGTTGATCTGTAGCGCTATCATCGGGCCCTGGCATATCAGGGCCCGGTTGGGCGCGTATTACTAAACGAAGGAAAATAAAGGTCGCCGGCGTTGTCGCATAAGCGGACGCGCTATTGATTCAAAGCTAATGCAGGGTGAACCACGCCGATAGACGTCCTTCACCCTGGATTGCGCGCCACCATCGCTACGAAGTCAGCCTCCGTCACGATGCCAACGAGGTGCCCATCCTGGACGACCGGAAGGCAACCAATCTTTCGCTCCATCAAGACCCGCGCGGCCTCAACCAAAGGCGTGTCGGGAGTGGTGGTTAGCACGTCGGTGCTCATCACCTCTTTCACGAGCAGGGCCTCCAGCACCCTTCGCTGAGCATGCTGACCGTAGCCCAGCGCCCGCGCCAACGCACCGCGAAAGAGATCGCGCTGGCTGACGATTCCAACCAGCTGATCCGCCTCATCGTCAAGGACCGGCAGATGGCGAATCCGTCCGAGTTGCATGATGTCGTCGGCGAGCGTCAACTTGTCATTGCGTTTTAGAGTGGTGACTTCCTGGGTCATGATATCGCGAACTCGCAGCTCTTCCATTGTTCGATCTCCCCAGGGTTTCACGGCATACGCAACTACTGATGTCGACTATATTTGGCGGTCAGCAATTCTTGGCCTTCGTGGTTTCAACCTGAATCGGCACTCTGCGCGCACGAGCTTCTTTTGGCGCCGGCATACGCAGTTCCAGCACACTATGGTTGTACGACGCTTTGATGTCTTCGGTTCGGATTCCGTGTGGCAGACTAACCTTTCGCTCAAGATCGCCGTGGGTAAGCTCGCAGTGGATGACATCCCACGATTCTTGTTTATCGTGATGCTCGCGAGAGCCCCGTACGGTTACGACATCTCCGCTGACCGTAACTTCGATCTCTTTTGGATCAATTCCGGGTAGATCAAGTCTGATCACATAGTCGTTACCATCGACAAACGATTCGGTTGGCGGCAATGCCGGCACGAGCGAAGCCTGCTGAGTGGCACCAAGAGAGCGGCGGAAGACGTCGTCAATTTCATGACGGAAGTCTTCGAACGATCGGCAACGCGTCCAGGGTTGGGGTGTTCTTGCCATTGTACTGGCTCCTGAAAGGCATGATTCAAGCTTCATCTGCGACTATGCTTGTCAAGAGCGCGAACCGTGCCAAGAGCAGTTTGCCGAAGCTTATTTTGGTGCAGCCCGCTCCTTTCCAAGAATTACGAAGTGCTGCGAAGCTGTTTGGTGGTGCCTTCGGCGTCATCGTTGAGTGATGCGGTCGGCGCCAATTTCGTACCCTGGACCACCACTCGCTCTTCGGATCTGTCGCGCAGCAGCTTGCCCATTAGCTTCCGCTTCACGATTTCGACGAGTAGGAGATAGGTCGCCGTCGCGAACACTAAGAAGACGAAGTACGCCCCCCGGGGGGCGTGAATCCAAGATCGGCTGCGAATCTTGAAAACGGCAATCGGACCCCGATTAGAACCGAAACGATGGTCGTGACGGTGAGCGGGACGCTTGGACGGTTGGTCCAGGGAGCTTTGGCCGTGCGAATCACGAAAAGCACCAGGGTCTGCGTCGCCAGCGATTCGACAAACCATCCGGTATGAAAGAGCACCTCTGTGGCGTGGAAAAAGTGCAGCAAAAAATAGAACGTGAGAAAGTCATAGATCGAGCTTATGGGCCCGATGATCAGCATGAAGTTGCGAATTATCGCGATGTCCCAGTGCTGGGGCTTGCGGATATAGATCGGGTCGACGTTATCAGTCGGAATGGTAATCTGCGCTAGGTCGTAGAGGAAGTTGTTCAAAAGGATCTGCGTTGGCAACATCAGCAGAAACAGTAGAAATACTGTTGCGCCTGCCATGCTGAACATGTTCCCAAAATTGGAGCTGGTGCCCATGAGCAGGTACTTGAACACATTGCCGACGACTTGCGGCCCTCAATGATGCCGCTGTGGAGTATGGCAAGACCAGGTTCAAGCAGGATGATGTCGGCCGCATCCTTAGCAACGTCCACCGCACCTGCCACCGAGATCCCGACATCGGCGGCATGGAGAGAGGGAGCGTCGTTGATCCCGTCCCCGAGGAATCCCACCACGTGCTTGCGCCGCTTGAGCGCGATGATAATCCGGTTTTTCTGGGCGGGCGAGACGCGCGCGAAGACGTCGGTATGTTCGACAATATGAGTCAGAGCGGTGTCTCCCGTACGCTCAATCTCTTCGCCCATCATCACTCGGCCAGTCTCGATACCAACTTGCGCGCAGACGTGGCGAGTGACGAGTTCATTATCGCCCGTCGGGATCTTAATATTCACACCATCGGCCCGCAGCGCGGCGATTGATTCAGCGACGTCTGCACGCGGCGGATCGAAAAAGGTGATAAAACCCGCTAGTACGAGCTCACGCTCGTCGGACGTCGTGAAGCTGCCTGTCGCCACGGCTGACCGGAAGGCGACGGCCAGCACGCGGAAGCCTTCAGCGCTCAAAGTTCGAAAAGTATCAAGGCAACGGGCGCGCGCGGCATCGTCAAATGGGCTAAGCGCGCCGTCGATCTCGTAGGACGTGCAGGCGGTAATACAGTCTCGGGCGCGCCTTTCGTAATCATCAGACGGCCTTGTTTCCCTTCCACGACGATCGAGAGGCGGCGGCGCTCGAAATCGAACGGAATCTCGTCGAGCTTGCGGTAATCGTCGGCGGCCGCAGAGCAAAATCAGAACGAGCGGGTTCACGCAGAAGTGGAGAAACTGAAGAATGGGGCCGGCGCGGCGAGGCGGCGCCGGTTCGTTAGGCCCATATCGGGCGAGGCGACTCGCGGCGTCTGTTGCCGTCAGCCCCGCTTCCGAACTCGCCAGCTCGCGGAATAAGTCCGCGATTGACGAGTTTGCGCCGATCGGCAAGGCAGACCGGGCACGCGTCGCTGGTTCAGGCCCAGTGATTTGCTCGGAAACGCTTGTGCGCAAACGTTTAGCCCTCCCCCCGCTTTCTCTTGCATGTAATTCCAGAGGTGTAGCGGCAACTAACGCGCCAGTCTGCCAACCGGGGTCGCTCCCTGTATACCGCTCCTAATGGCGCAACTGGAAACATGATGGAGTGGGAGTTGTATCCAAAAGAGGCAGTTACCTTCGGGTTTGAGATGACACTACTACGGTTTCCCCCGGTCAGGCGCGCCAGCTCCCTATGGCACGGTGGTTGCGCAGGATAGGGCATAGCCAAGTCACGCAGACGAAGATTTCGAGATCGGGAGAAAGTCGCATGGAAGAGAGGGATCGGTACGGGGACAAGCTCCGCGATGTCGAGAAGGGCCGTGAGGACCAGTGGGCTGCCGAACGAGACCGTGAGTTGCTGGTCAAACTGCGCGGTCATGCAGACGAACGAGCAGTGGCAGAACCCGCCGAGAAACGGACGCCGAAAGTATTTCGGCGGATCCTCTGTCCAATCGATTTCGAAGAAGGCTCGATTGCGGGCCTCGATTTGGCCAACCGTCTCGCTGTGCAAAACGATGCTGAGCTTGATGTTTTGCACGTCCGGACCGTGTTTTCGGTTCCTGCCGGAAGTGGCTTGGCGACTGAGATCGAAGGTGAACGGTCGGCAAGACAGAGGCTCAAAGAAATCGCGCTTGGACGTTTGGCGACCCCTCGTTACAACCTTTTGATTATGATGGGCGGAGCCGCTGAAAGGGTGAGCGACGCGCAGTCGACCTTGGGCGCCGACTTGATTGTAATGGGCACGCATGGGCGACGAGGAGCTCCGCGCTTCTTTTTAGGTAGCGTTGCAGAGCGGGTGGTCAGAGAAGCTGGATGCCCGGTGCTGACAACAAGGATGGCAAAAGAGCCGGGATCCTCGAAGACCCTGAATGCCTTCGATCGAATCCTCTGTCCGATCGACTTTGAAGAGAGTTCGCTCAAGGCGTTGGACCTGGCCGGCCGGATCGCTGCGCAGACTGGTTCGAAGCTATATCTACTACATGTGTGCCCGACGGTGATGATTCCACTCGGCGGCCCTGTCACTGGTCGGGTGATGGAGAAACAATCGGCCAAGCAGAAACTAGAGGAGATTGCGCGCCGGCATCTTCACGATGTTCGCTACGAGCTCCTGATTACGACAGGGGATCCTGTTGAAAGTGTTAAGACGGAGTTGGACGTCGACCTGATCGTGATGGGTACGCACGGGCGGCGTGCGGTTACGCGTTTTTTCTTAGGGAGCGTAGCAGAGCGGGTGGTCAGGGAAGCCGCTTGCCCAGTGCTCACGACCCGGTAGGATAATTCGTCTCGTGGCGAGATCGCTTGATTGGCCTATGAACCATAATATCGCGTCAGGCACGAATGGAGAACGCGAGCTGAACTTATGAAGTTCAGCTCGCGTTAATTCTTCAGGAGAGAATTTCCTAGTTGATTGTTGGGGGGAGCGAAAGAAATGCCCGCAGAACATCGGTGCGCGTGAGCATTGCGACCAGCCGCTTCTCTTCGACAATTGGAATGCTGCCGATACGGTCATTCACCATCGACTGAGCGGCTTGCTCGACGGTATCATCGGGGCTCAACGTCACCAGGCTCACAGTCATTACATCTTCGACATAGATTTCGGCCGGGTTTGGGAGGACAGCGGGCGTGTCTGTGCCCACGGGTTGTGACGAAATCGCGAATGTTTCTGGTGCGTCACGCAGGTCTCGGTCGGTTACAATACCGACCAGTTTTTCGTCCTGAACCACTGGAAGTTGGTTGATTCGGTGCTCTGCGAGAAGTGCCCTCGCTTTGACAACCGAGTCGTGCGGCTTCACCGTGTGCACCGGGAGCTTCATCCAATTCCGGATTTTCAATTTATGACCTTCTTTTGCGTCAACAACTACGCGGTCGCCGAATCTGAAGAGCTTAACTTCTGAACCGTTTTCATAAACAGACCGACTGCCTCAGACCGAGGGTCAGAGTTTCGCGAGGTCCAATAGCTCCGTTCACGTGTGGGAGTCCGAGGTGCAGATCAGCGCTGCTTTCCTAGTCATGATTACCGTGCCGTCGGATCCGGGGTTCGGGATAAGCTTATCACAAACCCGACCGGGTCCAATTTCTTCATAACGAATGCCTTCATAGTATTAACCTTTTGCTTAAGCAGCCGGGTGGAGGCAGATGCGTCCCCGATTGATCGACAAGAACACTTCAAGCACTAGGTTTCCGAGCGGGTTATTTCTTCCGCCGCGCTGCGGTCTCGCCGCTTCGCAGGCTAGAGCGTCGAGCGTGAGCAGACCGACCAGGATTCCGTTGGGGTCGACTACCGGAACGCGTCTGATGTGGTGCTGCCGCATTAGCTGCGCTGCTGAATCGAGATCGTCTTCAGCGCAGCAATATACAGGGTTTCGGGCCATGGCTCCTTCGACCCGCAACTCCGTCAGCGGCTTGTTTTGGGTATAACGCTGCCATGCAAACATCCCGGTCAGTGAGAAAGCCGACAGGTCTGCCACGATCATCGACTACCGGAACGGCCCCGCAGGGGGTGTCCCACATTATTTGCGCCGGCTTATTAAGCGGTTCGTACGGACCGCAGGTCTTAACGTTACGATTCATGATCTGTTCGACTTTCATAGTTATCCTCTCCCCGTGTTTACGTGGCGTCTTTTCCGGCTGTGAAGGCAGTCTCTACGCGAGGCCACAGCCATCCCTTATTTGAGCGATTGTCGTGCCAGTTCAATCACGAGGTCGAACGCCGCCCATAGGCAGATGAAGATAGCGGCGACGCGGCCTCCACGGATTCTCGGTCTGTAGCCGATGGAGACATTCGCAAGGGCATTTCAGATGCCAAATGGGAAGGACGGCGGGGAAACACTCACAGGCTTGTGGCAAATGACTTGCACTGACGCGAGGTGGGTGACTGAACGTGTTTGATCTCCTAGAACGATGCGATCAGTCGTCCATTATGTGCTCGGCAGCCTGAACAACGTTCAAGAGGGCTCGCAGCAGATCGCTGGTGCTTACGATGCCGATCAGCTTGCCGTTCTCTACGACTGGTAGGCCGCCGATTTTGTGTTGGAGCATCAAACGGGCCGCGTTCTCTGCAGTGTCTCGCGAGGTGATCGTAACCGGATTGGCTGTCATCGCCGCGTCCACTTTAGTAGAATCAAGATAACCCCAGTGCTGACGTATATCGCGTTCAGTGATGATGCCGACCAATTCACCATTCTCAATTACGGGTAGGCGGCGAAACCGTCCAGCATCCATTAATTTCTTTGCGTTAGTCAGTCTGTCGATCTCGAGTCATCCAGTCAGTCATTTCCATCGAAGTTCTCCACCTAGCCGCAATACCGCAAATGACCTGCCAATTGTTCTGCCGAGCCGTTTAGTCGGAGGCGAACCGCCGGCTCGGGTGCCTTCGGCATCGGGCTCGCCTTGCACTCGACTCGATCGGATACACACATACATGCACCGCAGCCGTTCTGTGGTCTTTCACAGTAGTTATCTGACTTGGCACAGCAATCGCTAAAGCAATTGATGGCTGCGAATCTCAGATTAGGGAGGCCCGCGATGTCATTTCCATTCAGAAGAATTCTGTGTCCGGTCGATTTTTGACGATAACTCACTGGCGGCTCTGGAAGTAGCGGCGCAGATCGCACGTCAGAACGACGGAACGGTTTTGCTGTTCCACGTGACGCCAATGATGATCGCGCCGACGGCTATGCCGGTTTATGTCGACATCTATAGGGGCCAGGATGAGACGGCAAAGGAGAAGCTTCGCCAGATCGCGGCCAAGCGGCTTCAGGGGATCAAGTACGAGTTGCTGACGCTCGTTGGGGAGCCCGCCGGCGCCGTAATCAGGACTGCGAGGCGTTTGGCGGCCGATGTGATCGTAATGGGCACGCACGGACGCCGGGGGTTTTCGCGCGTCTTTCTCGGCAGCATAGCGGAAATGGTACTTCGCGAGGCTCCCTGCCCAGTGCTCTGCGTCCGTCGCGCGGAACCCGACAAAAACCTGGTGGCGCGATGGATGAGTTCGAGTCCAGGCGTCGCCACTCCGAGCGAAAAACTTTTGACAATTCAGACCCGTATGCATGAGGGCGGTTTTCGCTGCGCGCCGGTAGTCGACAATGGGCGGCTGGTTGGCATCATCACGGACCGCGACGTGCGCGGCAATATGGGCCGCCTTGATGAGGTCGAGGCCAAATACGCCATGACCGCAAATCCAGTGACCGTCGAGCCGACGACCCCGCTGCATGACGCTGCACGGATCCTCTTCGAGCGAAAGATCGATGCACTGCCAGTGCTAGAAGATGGACAGCTGGTCGGTGTAATGACCAACAGCGACATTCTCCGGGCGTTCCTCGAAGAGGACTGAGGGAGCCACCATGGTTGCGGAAGGACAGGCTGAGAGGCAGCCGAACTTGAAGGGCGTAAGGTCGGGCTTGGTCGAGGCCATGATGCGGCCCGCCTTTTATCCTGAGCCCGCGTCCGGGGTCGAAGTCAAGCAGACCCATATGTCCTATGTGTTTATCGCCGGAGAATATGTTTACAAGGTCAAAAAGCCAGTTCGCTTCAATTTTGCCGATTGCTCGACGCTCGAAATGCGTTACGAACTTTGTCGTGAAGAGGTGCGCCTGAATCGGCGTCTTGCATCGGAAGTTTACCTCGGCGTCGTGCCAATAATTCGCGATGGCCGGCGATTTCTGCTCGGCGATGAAAGTAAGAGCTTCGATCCTAAAGCGCAGGAGTACGCGGTGAAGATGCGGCGTCTTCCCGAAGACCGCATGTTTGACCGGCTCGTGCGCACTGGTGAGGTGGATAGTGCGCTCATCGACGAGCTCGCGAAAAGACTGGCCAGCTTTCATCGCGGCGCTTCGACGGCCGCGAGCTGGCGTTGTGGATCGGCAACTGCGGTCCGGCGTCTAGTACTTGGTAACCTGGATGAGAGTGAGCGGTTTCTCGGTTATACGCTTACGGACCGTCAATTCAAGGCGATGGACGATTATCTCAAAGGTTTTATCGGTAGCCATCGGGAATTGCTCAACGATCGAGTTCACCAAGGGCATGTGCGCGAAGGTCATGGAGACCTAAGGTGCGAACATGTCTGCATGACGAACGAAATAGAGATCTTCGATTGTCTTGAGTTCAGCGAGTCGCTCCGCTACGCGGATGTTGCTTCCGACATCGCATTTTTGGCTATGGACCTCGATTCGCTCGGCGCGTCGCGACTCGCCGATGAATTGCTTCGTGCGTATGCCGATGAGACTGCCGACGAAAAGTTTCCGACGCTGATCAACTTCTACAAGTGCCATCGTGCTTGTGTGCGCGGGAAGGTGGAAGGCCTCAAGAGTCTCGAGGAGGAAGTTCCATCACGTGAACGTGAACGGGCGCGGGAATCTGCTCGTGCCCACTTTTGTCTGGCGTTTTCCTATGCCTCACGCGGCAGACCAGCACTCGTGGTCGTGTGTGGACTCGCCGGCACGGGCAAATCGACGGTCTCCCGGATGCTGCAATATCGGAGCGGCTTTGAGATGCTTAACTCCGATCGGATTCGCAAGCGAATTGCCGGCGTCCCAGAGATATTTCACGGCCACACCCCATACGGGGCAGGTATTTACACCCCCGCCTTCGATCGGCTGACCTACCATGCTCTCTTTGTCGAAGCAGGCGGCCTTTTGCGCGATGGCCGCGGCGTCATCATCGATGCAACTTTCAAGAGGCCAGACGATCGCCGCGCAGCCCTCGCCATCGGCTTTCAGGTCGGCGCGCCAGTGCTGTTCGTTGAGTGCCGAACGGATCAGCTAGAAGCACTACGGCGGTTAAGGGAAAGAACCCGTGCAGGTCGCGGTCCGTCAGATGCGACAGAGGAAGTGTACCTTTGCCAGCGGAAGGAGTTTGTGCCGATAAAAGAGCTTTCCTCGCGACAACACCTGGTAGCGGACACCACCAAAGGAACTAAGACTGCGTTGAATCTAATAGAAAAATCTCTTACGAACCTTTTTGATTGATCCAACACTTTACTACTTAGATTTGAGCCTTTGGCGTCGAGTAATTGGACTGGAGTCGATTCGCGGGATTACCGGAGCGGACAGGCGGACTACGTTGTAGTGGCGTCTTCAACCGCTACTACGCCCTCCGATCGTCCGTTCAGTTTCTCGGACTTCGAACTGAAGCTTGGCGGAAAGCAAAAAGCGCGGTGTGAACCTCCTTCAGCGGAGAGATCAGGCGCGATGGGGACAAATCGACTCGGTACCAGGACGAGAAGGGTCAGTGATTTGCTCGGTACTTCCCTTTCTTTGTTCGGGCGAGTCGTCTTAGCTGCTATCTAAGGACGCCTCATATTTCAGGTTGATCGATGGATCGCAACGGCAATCAGACGACGAGGTGTCGTGTAAGTATGAAAGCGACCGAACGCAGTTATGCCTGAAGGCTTCCCACAAACTCACAGGGGACTATCGGAAATAGAGGCGGCTCGCCGACTGAGATCGGAGGGATATAACGAGCTGCCGCGATCTCCGAGCTGCGCATCGGCCGCGAAATTGCCAGCGAACCAATGTTCGAACTCCTGATCGCTGCGGCCGCAATCTATCTTGTGCTCGGCGATCTCGGCGAAGCGCTGATGCTCGGAGGTTCCGCCATCATAACGGTGGTTATCGCGGTCTTTCAGAAAAATCGAACCGAGCGCGTGCTCGAATCGCTGCGGGATCTCACGAGCCCGCGCGCTCTGGTGATCCGCGATCAGGTCCGTAGGCGCATTCCGGGCCGCGAAGTGGTGCGCGGCGATCTCATCGTGCTGGCCGAAGGCGATCGAGTTCCCGCTGACGCGGTTTTAGTGACCAGCAGAGCGGAAGATCAGCGGCCCCGTGCTCGATAGGCATAGGGCCCGGCGCGATGAGGGCGACGGGGCGGGGGCATGCTTGGAGTAGCCCTTGCGGTTTGCGTAGTTCGCTTCCTCCTCCTGCGGATGTCCGTTCTCCCACGGAAAAGACGGATGCGACCGCAATCTAAGAGCAAACCAATCATCGGATCTTTTGGATACAAATGCCGGCCGCGGCCCGAAGCGGTATCGGCGCGATCCCGAGTGACGTGGAGCGCTGCGCCTGTCCCACCGGGACGTCCACATGGCGCAATTACCGCCGCGATCCGTGTTGGTGAGTGCGTGCAGCGACCGCTGAACGTCCGGGGATGTTTTCACTGACGCGGCGACGTCGGGCTGGATCGGGAAACCGGCCAAGTTGACTTTACTAACGGCAGGATTCCCGACGGACTAGCGAAACCAAAGTATATGTCCGTCTTCCAGCGGAATCCGCGCCGCCAGATGCCATGGAATAACTCTCGGCGTGTAGTCAGAGGCCGGCCGTGATGCCGCAACTTCCCCATCATAAATGTAGCCCTTCACGGAACCCGGCATCTGGTTGCTGCGGGACATCTCCCATGAGGAGCTGTCCGTGCCGTCAATCGAATTCGCGAACAGTTCTACACGCACCGCCTCGGGTGCCAAGTCACCAAGGTAAACCTGAAGATGGAACAGGTGTTTCCCCGCGGCAGTCTCAACCTGAAGCTCGCCGAAGCGCACACCGGCCCAATGCTGTGACAGATCCTGCTGCCACGACCGGATTGAGAGCCCGACCGAGCCTCGATCCCGGGTTCGGTCGCGGCAGGCGGCAGCGGCCGGCAGATAGTAATTCTCGGTATATTCGCGAACCGCTCGATTGGCGGAGAAGCGCGGCGTGAGGCGCCCCATGCTTTCGCGCATCCGCGAGACCCACTCAATCGGGATGCCCTGCTGATCTCGGTGGTAAAAGGCCGGGATAACCTGCTTCTCGAGGATGTCATAGAGCGCTTCGGCCTCGGCAGCATCCCAGGCGGGGTCGTCTCCGTGCTCTTCCCGATCTCCTAGCGCCCAGCCAACCTCGGGCGAATAAGCTTCGGCCCACCATCCGTCCAGTTCCGACAGGTTGAGGCCGCCGTTGACCAACACTTTCATACCGCTGGTGCCGCTCGCCTCCCATGGCCGGCGCGGAGTGTTGACCCATAGGTCGGCACCCTGTACCAGCCGTTCGGCCAGCATCAAGTCGTAGTCGCCGAGAAAAACGGCACAGCGGCGCACTTCTGGACGCTGCACGAAATGCACCCATGCCTGAACCATCTTTTGACCGGCTTCGTCCGCCGGATGAGCCTTGCCGGCGACGACCAATTGAACAGGACGTTGCGCGTTGCTCAGGATGCGCACCAAACGTTCCGGCTGGTGAAGCAAGAGATTGGGGCGCTTGTAGGCGGCAAATCGGCGCGCGAAACCTAGCGTCAAGGTATCTGGATCGAATATGGTTTCTGCCATTTGCGGCTCAGCCGCACCGCGGGCCGCCAGCTCCATCGCGACCCGTTCGCGCACGTATCTGACGAGTTCAGACCGATTCTTTGAGCGAAGCTCCCAGAGGGTCGCGTCCGACACGGAGTGGATGTCGGTCCCAACCGTCTTCATGGTGTCGCGCCAGCGTTCGCGTCCGCAGGCTTGCGTCCACAGTGTGTCCGCCGCGGCGGAGTCCCAACTTGGCGTGTGGACGCCGTTGGTAACATAACCCACCGGCACCTCGCCTTCAGGCCAGCGTGGGAAAAGATTCTGAAAGATCCTGCTGCTAACGACTCCGTGCAGGGCGCTGACCCCATTGATTGCGCCGCTGCCGCGGATAGCGAGATACGCCATATTGAAGGGCTCGTCGAGATTGTCGGGCTTTTCGCGACCGAGGGCGAGCAGATCGTTCATACTGACACCAAGCCGGTCCTCCCCGTATCGCCTGAGGAACCGTGCCATCAGGCCTGGAGCGAAGCGATCGAAGCCGGCCGCGACCGGGGTGTGAGTGGTAAACAGGTTCCCGACCCGCGTCGCTGTCAGTGCGACATCAAAGGGCTGACCGCTTTCCTCCATGAAGCCGGCTGCGCGCTCCAGCACGGCGAACGCCGCATGTCCCTCGTTCAGATGGCAGACCTCGGGTCTGATTCCGATCTCGCGCAGGAATCTCCAACCGCCGATACCAAGCACTAGTTCCTGCGCCAACCGCAACTCGGATCTCCCGCCGTAGAGTTCGCTGGTGATGCCGCGATAGGCCGGCGGGTTGGCGGGATCGTTACTGTCGAGCAAATAGAGCTTCACCCGGCCGACCTGTGCCTGCCATGCCCGCAGCCACAGCTTGTGACCCGGCAAATGGACCGTCAGCCTGAACCACTCGCCGTCCTTGTCGCGCACCGGAGTCACCGGCATCTGACCCGGATCGTTGTACGGGTACAAGGCTCGCTGGCTCCCGTCAGCCTCGATAATCTGGCGGAAATAGCCTTGCTGGTAGAGCAACCCGACTCCGATTACAGGTACGCCGAGGTCGCTGGCGGCCTTGAGTTGATCGCCGGCGACGTTGCCGAGTCCGCCCGAGTAAATCGGCAGCGCCTCGCTGAGCCCAAACTCCATACAGAAGTAAGCGACGCAGGTCAGGGGCGAGTTGCTCTGGGTATGTTGAAACCAGGCCGGACTCTTCAAAGTTTGCCGCCGGCTCTCTGCAAGCTCGCTCACCAGATTGCGGAAGTCGCGGTCTTCCTGCAGCGCCTTGAGTTTGGTGCGGGAAGCCGTTTGCAGAACCACCCACGGATTATGGGTGAGCGCCCAGAGTTCAGGCTCGATCCTGCTCCACAGCGGATCAGTCGAATGATTCCAGCAATTGCGAAGATCGAGCGCCAACTCCTCCAACGGTCGGAGATCTTCGGGCCCTGGCTCAAGCAGATCAATGTCCGGCACGGGTTTACCCTCTTTTCATCGCTCTTCAGCAATGACCGGATTAAGCTACGCAGCTATTCTGCTTGGATTACCTGTTGGTTAAAAAGACGGTCCGATGCGTAAGGCCCTGTTCATCGCCACTATCGAATATTCGACCCAACTCGTATCTTTGTCCTGGATTAGTTCGGATCAGCAGTAATGCAGGAACCTTTGCAAAATTCGCCGGACGCTATCAAGGAATCGCGGGGAGCAGTTACTCGCATTCGCGGCTCGGTGGTTGATGTTGAATTTCCGTCGGAAAAACTCCCGCCGATCAATGATGCGCTCATCGTGGAGTCTCAGGGTGATGCTCGACTTGTGGTCGAGGTGCAGGAGCACCTCGACCGACGCACGGTTCGCGGCGTCGCGATGGAAAACACGGCGGGTTTCAGCCGCGGTGCGGTGGTCTGGCCGACCGGCGGTCCGCTTCAAGTTCCTGTCGGTGAGAAGATGCTTGGCCGCCTGATCAACGTGATTGGAGCTCCAATCGATCGTCTTGGAGCCTTCGACGCCGACGTTATGCGCTGGCCGATCCATCGCAACTCGCCATCGATCAACCGTCAAGATCCCCAGCGCGCAGTCTTCCGCACCGGCATTAAGGTCATCGACCTGCTCGCCCCTCTCGCGAAGGGGGGCAAAGCGGGGATGTTCGGCGGCGCCGGCGTTGGTAAAACCGTGCTGATCATGGAACTTATCCGCAGCACGGTCCAGGAGTATTCCGGCATTTCAGTATTCGCGGGTATCGGCGAGCGATCGCGCGAAGGCCACGAGCTGCTCGCCGAGCTCCGCGCATCGGGCGTGCTGAGCCGCACCGCGCTCGTCTTCGGGCAGATGAATGAGCCACCAGGCGCGCGCTGGCGTGTTGGCATGACCGCGCTGACCATCGCCGAATATTTTCGCGACGTAATGAAACGCGACGTTCTGCTTCTGATGGACAACGTCTTCCGATTCGTACAGGCGGGCTCGGAGGTGTCGGGGATGCTCGGGCGGTTGCCATCGCGCGTCGGCTATCAGCCCACGCTTGCCACCGAGATTGCCGAACTCGAAGAACGAATCGCGTCGGTGGCCGGTGCCTCGGTGACCGCAATTCAGGCGGTGTACGTGCCGGCCGACGATTTTACCGACCCAGCGGTGGTCGAAACCTTTCGCCATCTGGACTCGTCGATCGTGCTGTCGCGCGACATGGCCGCGGAGGGACTGTATCCGGCGATCGATCCGCTGGCGTCAACTTCGGCCCTGCTCGATCCACGCTTGGTCGGCGAGGAACACTATGCGGTTGCCGAGGAAGTGCGCCGCACGATCGCACGCTACAAAGAGCTCCAGGAAATCATCTCGTTGCTTGGTGTTGAGGAGTTGAGCGTGGATGATCGGCGCATCGTGGCGCGCGCCCGCCGGCTCGAGCGGTTCCTGACGCAGCCGTTTCTCGTGACTGAGCAATTTACTGGAATTGCGGGGAAATCCATCACGATCGACGAAACCATCAAGGGTTGCCGCGCAATCCTTGCGGGCGAAGGCGACGGGTGGGCCGAGAGCTCATTCTACATGGTCGGAACGTTCGAGGATGCTCGCGAAAAAGAGCGCGCTGAGCGCAAGACGCACGCGTGAATTCGATGAGGCTGATCATCACCACGCCCACCGCCATCGCGCTCGATGAAAGTTCCGTTCGCCATGTCCGCGCCGAAGATCCAAGCGGCGCCTTCGGTATCGAACCCGGCCATGCGGATTTTCTGACCACGCTCTCGATCTGCGTCGTGAGATGGCGTAATGGCGGCGGCGAGCACTACGTCGCGGTGCGCGGCGGGGTGCTGCGCGTCCGCGAGGGCAAGGTCGTGGAGATCGCAACGCGGGAGGCCGTCGTGAACGATGACCTGGCGCATTTGCGCAGCGAAGTTCTGGCCGCGATGGCGGCAAACGTCGAGGTCGAACGCTCCGCCCGTTCCGGAGCGCTCAGCCTGGAACACGCCGCGATCCGCCAAATGGATCGCTACCTCCGGCCCACCGATCGACCGTTCAAAGCGGGACTGCCGGAGTAGCGATGAGGCGCTGATCGTGGCAACCGGACCAGATCATGGCGATCACGAATTGACGGCCGAGGAACGCGAATTGGAGCAAGCGGTCGAACGGGCTCATAGCCGGAGGGAGCACTGGCGGCGGACAGGAGAATGGCCGATGGGTCGCGCGCTCGCGATGATGGGACGGTTCGGATGGACGATCGTCGCGCCGATTCTCATGGGCATCTTCGTCGGACGCTGGCTCGATCGCACTTTCAATAGCGGCGTGTTCTGGACCGCTGCGCTGGTCTTTCTGGGCGCCACCGTCGGCTTCTGGGCCGTCTGGAAAAGGATGAACAGCGAATGATTGGAGCAGTCCTTCTACGGATAGTACTCTTTGCCGCACTCGGGGGATTTATCGGGGCGGCGTATTTTGCCGCGCTGGCATGGAATGTCCGGCTCTACGCCGGCCACGGACCGGGACGGAAGGCTCTGCTGCTCCATCTCTCGCGACTCGCTGCTGCGGTCGCCGTCTTCACGCTATGTGCCAGACAAGGTGTCGCACCGATGCTCGCAAGTTTCGTGGGATTCCTCTTGATACGCACGATCTCGGTAAATCATTACGGTGTCGCGCCTGAGCGAAATCCATGAATCACTCGCCGCTCGAAACCGCTGTCATCTTTCACCTCGGCATCGTTCCCATCAGCCGCACCGTCGTAACCACGTGGGGCTTGATGGCTGCGCTGACCCTTGCGTGCTGGATTGCGACGCGCAGATTTCGCGTCGATGCAGGCGGATGGCAGGCGATGATCGAAACCGTGGTGGTCGGAATCGAAGATCAAATTGCCGGGCTCCTGAATCGCGACGCGGCTCCGTTCCTGCCGCTGCTCGGGACACTGTTCATCTTTCTGGCGGTCGCGAATCTTTGCGGGATCGTTCCGGGAGTCACTGCACCGACCGCCTCGATCGAGACGCCAGCCGCACTCGCCGTGATCGTTTTTTTCGCAGTGCATTTCTATGGAGTGCGCATTCAAGGCCTCGGCGCGTATTTGAAAGGGTACCTTAAACCGAACCCAATCATGTTGCCGTTCAATATCCTCTCCGAACTGACGCGATCGTTCTCGCTGGCGATGCGCCTGTTCGGAAATATCATGAGCGAAGAACTGGTTCTTGCGATCGTTCTTGCCCTGGCAGGGTTGTTGGTGCCGATTCCATTTATGGCATTCGGAATTCTGGTTGGCCTGGTGCAGGCCTATATATTCAGCGTCCTGGCCGCGGTCTATATCGGCGGGGGTATTGGCACGATCGAGAAATGATGGAGGTTGCAAAAAGATGACGGTCCAAATGCTCAGCATCATCGGCGCTGTGGTCGCGGTCGCCGTTGGCTCAATCTCGCCTGCGCTTGCCGAAGGCCGTGCGATCGCCGCGGCAATGGAAGGCATCGCGCGGCAACCCGAGGCTGCGGGCTCTCTCTCGCGGACGCTCTTCGTCGGCCTGGCGATGATCGAAACCATGGCGATCTACTGCCTGGTCGTGGCCTTGCTGCTGCTCTTCGCCAATCCTTTCGCGCGATGAAATTCAGTTGGTGGACGTTCGCGCTGCAGGCAGTCAACTTTGTTATCCTGGTATGGCTGCTCAGGCGCTTTCTGTTCAAACCGGTCAGTGCGATCGTCGCCCGGCGTAAGGAAGAGCTTGCCCGTGGCATGGCGGAAGTGTCGGCCGAAAAGCAGACCGCACTGAATCTGCAACACAACCTTCAAGCGCAGCGGGCGGGAATCGAGGTCGAGCGCCAGAAGGCTCTTGAAGAGCAGCGAGCGCAACTAGCCGCCGAAGGTAAGAGGATGATCGATCAGGCGCGCGCGGAGGCCGAGAAGATCCGTAATCAGACGACCATGCAACTCAGCGAAGAGCGCGCCGCGGCGACGCAAGAGTTGTTTTCCCGGACAATCGAACTGGCTATGAAGCTCGCCAAACGGCTGCTACGCGAGCTGGCCCTTTCTTCGACAGAGCATGACTTCCTTACTCGCGTGCTGGACTATTTGGACCGTCTGTCGGCAGAGGAGCGAGCCGCACTCATTTCGCATCTGGGCGTGAGCTCGCTCGTTGTAACCACGGCTCGCCCGCTCGACGCGCAAGAAGAAGCCCAGTGGCGCGAACAACTCGGAAAACGGATTGGCGCTGCGGCGAAAATAAAATTCAGTAGCGATCCGGCGCTGATCGCCGGCGTCGAAATCTTATTCTCGAGCGCAATTCTCCGCTTCAATTGGCGCGACGCGCTGAACACTGCTGCCAGAGATATCAATCGCAATGAGCACGCTGGCTGAATCCGTAAGGGATCGCCTGAGCAAGGCGGATCGTCTGCTCGACCAACTCAAGGCCGAGCCGCGACTCGACATGATCGGCCGCGTCGAACGAGTGGGGGACAACGTCGCTAGCGTGCGAGGCCTGCCAGAAGCGCGGCTGGGTGAATTGCTTCACTTCGACCGATCGGATGGTGGGGAGCCGGTCGTCGGAATCGTGCTCACGCTCGACCCCGATCTGATCGGATGTGCGATGCTCGGCGACGACAGCCGCATCGGGGCGGGCAACCTGGTACGCACAACCGGTACAGTCGCCAGCGTGCCGGTGGGCGACAAGCTGTTGGGCCGCATCGTGAACGCACTAGGCGTCGCGATGGACGGGGGTCCCGAGATCGAAGCGGCGAGCGTGGAACCGGTCGAGCGACCGGCGCCGGCGATCGTCGATCGCGATTTCGTCGACACCGCGCTCAATACCGGTCTCCTTGTCATTGACGCGATGCTGCCGCTCGGCCGTGGCCAGCGCGAATTAATCATCGGCGATCGCGAAACCGGAAAAACCGCCGTAGCAATCGACACGATAATCAATCAACGCGATTCCGGGGTGGTTTGTATTTACTGTGCGGTGGGACAAAAGACCTCGTCCGTGAGCCAGGTGATCGATGCAGTCAAACGCTATGGTGCACCGGAGCGATGCATCTTCGTGTTCGCGCCCGCGGATGATCCGCCGGGAATCCAATGGTTGGCGCCATATGCGGCCTGCACCATGGCCGAATATTTTTCGGAGCGCGGCGGCGATGCGCTCTTGATCATCGACGATCTGACCAAGCACGCCGTGATCTATCGGCAGCTCTCGCTGCTGCTACGAAACCCGCCGGGACGCGAAGCCTACCCCGGCGACATCTTTTATATACATTCGCGGCTGCTCGAACGCGCAGCCAAGCTCAACCGCGAGCGCGGCGGCGGCTCACTGACCGCGCTGCCGATCGCGGCGACGGAGGAAGGTAATCTGTCCGCGTACATACCAACCAATCTGATTTCGATCACTGACGGGCAGATCGTTCTTGAACCGCGCCTGTTCCACGAAGGACAGAAGCCCGCCGTCAATGTTGGCAAGAGCGTTTCGCGCGTTGGGGGCAAGACACAGTCGCATGCGATGCGCAAACTGTCCGAAAATCTCCGCCTCGAGTACGCGCAATTCCTCGAACTGGAAATCTTCACACGCTTCGGCGGGATGGTGGATGATCGGACGCGCCAGATAATCGAGCACGGCCGCCGAATCCGCGCGGCCCTCACGCAGCCGCAATTTGCGCCGCGGTCAGTCGCGCATCAAGTGGCCTTGCTGGTGGCAATCGACGAACGGCTGCTCGACCGGCTTGCCCTCGACAAAGTAAATCAGCTCCAAGCGCAACTCGGCCCGTGGCTGAACGAGCACGCCGCGGAACCGGTGCAGCGCATCAACACCACCGGAGAGTTAGAACCGCACACCCGCGCGGCGCTCGTCACGGCCATCGGAGAACTGGTGGAACGCCTGGAGCCCAAGGGTCCCGCGTCGCCGCAGCGATAAGTCGATGGCGCAGGAACGTGAAATTGCCGCCCGCATCACGTCGCTCAACGAGCTGCTTCAGATCGTTGCGGCGATTCGCGCGATGGCCGCATCGCAGATGCAGCAGGCGCTGAGATCGCTGGAAGCAATTCGAGGTTATTCCGACCAGATTCACGAGGCGTTGTCCGAAGCCGCAACTCTACTGCCTGCCGCCGGCGCGATCGAAGCTGCGCCGCGACCGAAAAAATCCGCACTGGTCGTGTTCTGCGCCGAGCACGGTTTGTGCGGCGGCTTCAATGAGCATCCGTTGCACGCGGCGGAGCGCGCGGCCAAGGCCACCGAGGGCGGGCTCGCGCTAATCGTAGTCGGCACCCGCGGCGCCCAGATCGGTCGTGAACGCGGATTGAATCAGGACCTGGTACTGCCGATGGCGACCCATTGCGCGGGGGTCACCGGCACCGCACGCCGCGTTGCATTAGAACTGTATCGGATGTTCAGCGAGGGTCGCGTCGATCGCGTCGAGATCATCTACGCCCAACTTGCCGGGGGTCAACTGCCGCACATCGAGCAGCATCGCCTGCTGCCGCTCGAGATGCCGGTAGTGCAAAAGACTGCCAATGAGTTCCCCCCGATCATCAACCTTCAGCCGCAGCGTCTCTTTGACAACATAGTGAGCGAGTATTTTTTCGCAACGCTGGAGAACGCCGCGATGCAATCATTTTTCAGCGAGAACTCGACCCGCTTCCGCACGATGGAAGCGGCACATCAGAACATCCAGCAGAAATCCGGTGAATTCGCTAAACTGATGCAGCGCCTCCGGCAAGAGTCGATAACCAGTGAGATTCTCGATCTGATAGCCGGCTCCGCCGCACAGGAGTCTGACTGAAGGCACATCGGCGAGACGGTCGATATCGTACTTTGTCGGATTCGACATTAACACAAGGTATAGCCAGACCGCGAAATCGCCAAGAATCCTCGCGGATTAAGTTTTGATTGAAGAAGTTTGCTGATTTTCTGGTGCTCGGAATGTTGCGATTCTCAACCACCAGCCGCAACTCGATGCCGCGCAGCGCTTCATCTGAGGCAGAAAGCCGAGCGAATCGCGGATGGCATCTCAGGAATGAACGGCAAGGACCTTAAAGCCATACTCCTTCAGGGTGTCTGCCGCGCGCTGCGCGCTGGTCGAAGAAACGCGCAAGTATAGAACCTCGCGTTCCGCGTTCCTTTGGCGGTAGGTTCCGATACCGAGGAGCGGACAGATAGTCTGGACCAGGCTGGTCGCGGCTGCTATTTCCCCGGAACCCTCCAGGTTGAGATCAATTCTGGAGCTGCCCTCAGCTCCGAGCACCGCCTCCAGTACCCGCAACATATCGGTGGCCGTGATGATGCCGACGAGCTTGCCATCCTCGACCACGGGAAGACCGCCGATCTTGTTTGTGATAAGCAGATGAGCCGCTTTCTCGACCGGGGTGGAAGGATCGACCGTAAACGGATGCGTGCTCATGACCGCCTCGACCCGCGTATGAGCCAGTTGCCCAATAAGCTGGCGCGTGTCGCGGTCGGTGAGGATACCGACCAGTCTTTCCTTATCCACGACCGGAACCTGTCGGAACCGGCCGACTTCCATTTTCTCCTGTGCTGCTTGCAGCGTGTCGCTCGGCGCGACGGTCACAGGATTTGGGGTCATCACTTCGGCAACTATCACTTGGCGCTCCCTTGAGCGAATCGTTCTCGAAATTACGCTGCCGCGCTTTCAGGGGCGCGGGGAACTAACTGAGTCGGAAGGTGAGTACGGGCCGCCTGGCTTCGCGGGCGACGCGCTCTGCGACGCTGCCCAGAATCATACGCTCAATACCCTTATGGCCGTGTGTCGGCATGACGATAAGGTCCACCTTCAACTCCTCGGCGACGGTGAGGATCACCGACGCCGGGTCGCCCCTTCGTGACATGATTCGGCAGGACCCGCTTGAAGCCAGATGCTGCTGCACGAGCCTTTCAAGCTCCCGTTCGGCGATGCCCTCGGAGAGGATTGGATTGGGTTCGAGCATGATCGGCTCCATCGTCGGGGCCGAAACGACGTGAAGAAGGTAGAGCGTGCTCTTATCGCGGTCGGTGAGCTCGTGTGCGAACTTAAGGGCGGCCACCGAATTCCGATCGAAGGCTACGGGACAGAGAATCTTGCTGAATATTTTCGGCATTAGAGAAGCCCCTTAGCGCACGCCGGCCTCAAGAAAAGATTTCGGAAAGCTGCCCAGCGAAGGGTTTTGTATTCCCCAGTTTCCGCATGAGCACGGCTGCCCGCCTCGCTAGAGCGCCGTATCTCTCATGCAACCACGATCGTCACGTCGAGGGCCAGGTTGTGGATTCCCATGGTCGTCAGATCGATCTGGTAGTGCTCGCCCGTGCGGGCGCCGGGAGCGATTTCAAGCGCGACCGCACGAGTCGTTTCGGCCATCCCGTATCCGTGGCATGAGGCGCACACGCCCCAGTCTCCACCGCTTCCCCCGCATCGATCGCATCGCGCATACACCGGAACCTCGATCGGCAGGCTGACGCCGAAGAAGGCCTCGGTCCGGTCCAAGACCACCTCGACGCCAAGGTACCTGCGTGAACCGCCGCTTTTCTGATGGAAACCGAAGAAGTTCTGCGCGATATGGTCAAGGATCTCTCCGACCGACGGCCTTACGGTCGCGAAGTCGTCGATTACGTTGACCGGAGGTCTCCGCCGCATTGGCTCGGGACATCCGCGCGGCTCCACCTGCATCGTTCCCGCGTTTCCAGCGCGATCCGGAGCCCGCACGACCTTGATACTGTGCGGTCGCCCCTGCTCCGTTTGTTGTAACAGGGCTTGGTACGCCTCGCGGGCCTCCCGAAAGCGCGTCGCATCCGGGTCGTCGCCGACATCGGGATGCAGGCTGAAAGCGAGCCTTCGGTAGGCTCGCCTGATCTCTGAAAGCGGGGCACCACGCCCGACACCGAGGATGGCATACGCGTCCTTCCAGGCCATCGCTTGATTCCTCTGTTCGGCGTCAGCCCGCCTTGATCTCGATCGAGCGGGGCTGCGCGCGCTGGCCCTTGGGCAGCGTAAGTTCGAGTACGCCGTTCTTCATCACGGCTGCGATATGCTGGTCGTCGATATCCTCATTCAATTCGAACTGCCGAAAGTAATTTCCGACATTGTACTCGGTGTATAGCGGCGCCAGCTTCTCATAGGCTTTGGTCGACACGGTACCGGTGATAGTCAGAACCCCATCCTTGTGCTTTACCTCGACGTCGCTCTCCTTTACTCCCGGCATATCGACCCAAAGCTTGATCGAAGCGTCGAACTCGTAGATATCGACTCTCGGGAGAAAGAAACGACCCGCGCGAGTCTTCTCCTGACCTTCAACCTGCTGCTTCTCCTTCGCGGTGATCTCCTGTTCGGCCATCGTCGGTTTCCTCCTTTGAAGGTGCCTCGAATCCTTCG
>Ga0073928_10002495_pt1 | contig 31430 bp, 32 predicted proteins | sample PaiPotPPA55metaG_FD_76969 | JGI IMG/M metagenome (GOLD analysis project Ga0073928, IMG submission 76969) | Iron sulfur acid spring bacterial and archeal communities from Banff, Canada, to study Microbial Dark Matter (Phase II) - Paint Pots PPA... ...
GCCCCTGCATGAGCATCACGTCGGACGCGGTCACGAGCTCGAAGTCGGGCATGGACACGCACCCTGGCAGGTCCGTGCCCCGGCGTCCAACACTTTTGGGTAGCACGGCTGCTGGGATGGCTCGCCGGGCCGCCGATGACGGTCCACCCGGTGTTCAGGGTGAACGCGGCCGCGGTCATGAGAACCGTGGTCAAAATGGCACCCCTGTTGTAAAGCACTGTGATCACCCCCTCCTGCTACACCGGACGCACGATACGCGCAGCCAGCGTTCCCGCCCGACGACATACGCGTCGCGAGTACCGCGTACTCATCCCCGAGTACGCGGGAACCTGAGTCGCCATCGGCGGCGGTCAGCGGAGCTCTGGCCTAGCGCCCGGTGGTGCCGTCGATCTGTTCCCGCAGGATGTCGGCGTGGCCGGCATGCCGGGCGGTCTCGCTGGTCATGTGGGCCACGACCCAGCGCACCGAGTGGAACGTGCCCGCGACCGGCATCGCAACAGCCTGCGCCAGGTCGCCGGCCGAGCGGATCGCGTCGTCGCTTGCCTCAATGGCCGCACGGTAGTCGGCCAGGATTTGCTCGGGCGTGAGATCGTCCGGCGCGTGCATGACCACGTCGCCCGGATCGTCCGACTCTCGGCCTGCGACGTAATATCCGAACCAGAGGCGCTCGGCGAGCGTCAGGTGATAAACCAGACCCAGCAGCGTGGTCCCCGATTCGACCAGGACCAGGCGCAACTGCTCCTCGCTCAGTCCTTCGGTCTTCTTCACCACACATTCCCTGGCGAAGGAGAGGAAGGCCAGTGCGGTGTCGAGTTCACCGTCGTCGTTGCGGGGAACCGGGCGGCGTTGTGTCTCAGCCATGCACAGCAATGTAGCGGTACCGATGATGTGTACTGACAACGGCCTCGCTCAACGCTACGCGCCAGTGGAGTAGAGCACGACCAGCGTCGTCATCGCCGGAATCAAGCTCCGGCCGACCACCGAGTCGCCCCGAGAGTCCCGTACATCGACCGTGTCGCCCGCGGGCACGGTCCCGCTCGGCACGGCGTGTGTCGTCACGTTCGTGAACCCGAGTTGGTGGAGGCCGTCGACCGTCTGCTGCGTGCTCGGTCCGATCAACCCGAGCAGCGAGATGCCGTCGGGATCGGTGAACGTCACTTGCATGCACCAGCCGTCTCGCACGAAGGCGACCGGATCGTCGGGGTTCGCCGTGTAGGGGACGTAGGTCGGGGTCGAGCTCACGGTCGAGCCCGCGGTCGCACCTTCGGGGGTATTCGCTCCCGAACGCTCCACAGTCGCGGAGGGCGTGATAGTCGAGTGATCCCAAGGCACGCCAGTGACCCCTCCCGAGCGGCCGGCGCACGGCAGGAGGGGCATGGGGGTGCCCGATGCGGAGACCGCGCCCCCGATCGGAGCGCCTGATGTGGTGTTGCCCGACCCGCTCGCGGCCACGACCGCGCCGAGGCCGGCCACCAACGCGAACGTCCCGGTGCCAAACGCGATCTGCCCCGCCTTGCGGCGACGAACGCGCCGCATGCCCTATTCGCGGAGCACAGACGGGTCCGCGAACCTGCCGGCCCGGAGCACGAAGTCGGAGAGTCGGTCGAATTGCTCAGGCATAGTCGAGGTCCTTCGTGTCTTCGTTGAACTCGGATACCAGCGGCGCCAGGGCCGCGCGCCCTCGGGACAGGCGGGATTTGACCGTCCCGACTGAGATCTCCAGTTCCTGCGCCACCTGTTCCACCGAGAGATCCGCCAGAAGTGCAGCACCAGCGCGTGTCGCTGCTTCTCCGGCACCTGTCGCAGGGCCTGGACGACCGCGAGCAGATCGGGGCCGAGCTCGTCGACCCCATCGCGTCGGTCTGCCGCCCGCTGGTGCGCGGCCAACCGGTTCTTCGCCTTCCACCAGGAGTTGACGCACCGTTTGAACGCCACGGAGCGGACCCACCCTTCAGGTGCCGCGTAGCCGCTGATCCTCGGCCAATGCTGCCAGGCGCGGATATACGCCTCCTGAAGCGCGTCCTCCGCCTCGCCGAGATCCCCCGTCATCGCGAAGACCTGGGCGAGCAGTCTCGGCGAACTCGCCGCGTAGAACGCGTCGAATTCCGCTGGATCCCGCATGACCCTCCCATCCGATCCGCCTGCTCGAGCCCTGTACTACATTCACCGCTGGGCGGTCCGGCAGGTTCCATGGGCTATCGCAGTTTTGAGCAAGCGGGTCATCAGCATCATCGCGCTACGGCAGCAGGCTGACTCCAGCCTGCTCCCGCCGCCAGTTCATGCGAATTGCGCCGTCCGTTCGCCAGCGAACTGTCCGCTGACGTCGCTGAGCCGGTCCCAGCCGTTGATCCGGCTCGCGCCAGGCCGACCAATTCGATCGTCGTCATGGCCTTCGTCGTTTCTGACGACAAGATCGTCGAGATCGACGCCATCCGCGATCCCGCACGCGTCGCGAAGCTCACTGCAGCAATCAGAGCCCAGAACCTCCCGTCGCATCTATCACGCGGCCGGTGACCCAGCGCGCGTCATCGGAGGCCAGGAAGGCGACCACGTCCGCGATGTCCTCCGGCTGGCCCACCCGGCCGAGCGCGGACAACGAGGCGGCATGGGCCTCGGCCTGCGGATTGCCGCGCAGCCAGTCGGCGTTCACATCGGTGTCGATGATGCCGGGGGCCACCGAATTCGCCGTTATGCCACGCGGACCGAGTTCCTTGGCGAGGTTGAGCGTGAACGTGTCGAGCGCGCCCTTCGTGGCGGAGTAGGCGATGATCTCCGGCATGGCGAGGCGGGCCGCGCCGCTGGAGATGTTGATGATGCGGCCTCCGTAGCGCAGCCGCCTCAACCCATGCTGCACGATGAAGAACGGCGCCCGTACGTTCACTGCGAAAACCTCGTCGAAGGCGTCTTCGGTCAGCGCCGCCAGGTCCGTGCTGCGACCGATGCCGGCGTTGTTGACGATGATGTCGACGCCGCCGGCCGGAGCGTAGGCGCTGACCTGCTCGTCAAAGGCGGACCAGAGCGCCTCGGCATCACCGTGTCGGCCCAGTTCCGTGCGTATCGAGAATGCCTGGCCGCCGCCCCTGCGTATCTCCTCGACGACTTCGTCGGCAGACGCCGCGTCACGTGCGTACGAGACCGCGACCGTGGCGCCGTCCCTGCCGAGCCTGCGCGCGATGGCCCGGCCAATGCCCCGGCTTGCCCCGGTGACCAGCGCGATCTTCCCCTCCAGGCGGCGTACGCCCGCGATGGTGCTCATGGTGAAGGACCCCTCCTCATTTGTTGAGCGATGACTCAATAAAGAGCGTAGCATGTTTGTTGAGCGGGCGCTCTAGAATGATGGAGTGAATGAAACAGGAGCGAAGCGCGGCCGGCCGAGGAGCTTCCATCGAGATCTGGCATTGGACGCGGCCACGCTGTTGTTTTGGGAGCGCGGGTATGAGGCCACTTCGATCGGTGAGCTCACCGAGGCGATGGGTATCCGCCCGGGCAGTCTGTACGCCGCGTTCGGCGACAAGATGTCCCTGTTCAAGGAGGTGGTGGAGCACTACGGCCGCTCTCCGCTCGGCGCGTTCGTCGGCGTCGCCCTTGATGAGGAACCCAGCGCCCGCGCCGCCTTCGCCCGGATCCTGCGGGAGGCGGCGGACATTTACCCGGACCCCACGCATCCGGCCGGCTGCCTCACGATCAGCGCCGCTACCAACGTGGCAAGGTCCGGCGACGAGGCGGAAGCCTTCCTGCGCGATCTGCGGAACCGCAACCTGGCCGCCTTCGAAGCCCGGCTGAGTGAGGCGAGGCGCGATGACGAATTGCCGGTCTCGGCCGATCCGCATCGGTTGGCAGCCTTCTTCGCTGCGGTCATTCAGGGCATGTCGCAGCGTGCGCGCGACGGGGCGACGGCGGATGAGTTGAGGGCGACCGCGGACCTGGCGTTGGGGGTTTGGCCGAAGGCGTAATCCTGGCGAGCGGAAAGTCTCATACCCCTGCGGCGACGAGGTTTCTGACGGCGCGAGCCGCTGCGGTGGCGACTCTCGGCACCGGATCCGCAGCGAGTGAAGCCACGCCGTCGAACGCGTCACCAAGACAGTGCCGGGCGACGACTTTCGCGGCCATCTCGCGGACGCGCCAGTGCTCATCGGCCAGTGCGTCGACGATCGCCGGGAGCGCCGCGTCGGCCCACACCCACAGCAGGCCACGCGCGGCCCATACTCGGAGCCAGTACTGCTGCTCCGGGTCGGTGCCATCGAGGACCATTCGTCCGTGCGCTCCACCGAGTGCCGCGACGAGCGCCTCGTCCGCGGACCCTCGGCGCAGCAAGGCGATGCAGCCCGCGACGAACGCGGGCCTGCCTCGCCGTGCGCACTCGGCTTCAGCGGCCGATCGCGGTGTCGTCACACTCGAAGTGTGCCGGTCGGGTCTGACGGCGGAAGGACTGTCGAGGCTGCGGTACGAGCTCAGTCGTCGAAGTCGACCGCGCGGCCGACGTGCTCCCAAGCGGCCAGATCCTTCTCTTCGGCGACGAGGTGCTGACGGATGTAGTCGAACGCGTCGTTGCCGAGGGGGAGACGGAGCGGGATGTGCTCGTCGGCCAGGGCGGTGAGGATCGCGGCGGCGGCCTTGGCCGGGTCGCCGGGCTGCTTGCCGTCGCTGGCGGGCAGGTCGCTGCGGAAGGCGCCGACTGAGTCCGCGTATGCGTCAAGTTGCGCGGTCTGCGCGAGGGCGCCGCCCGCGAAACCGGTCCGGAACGCGCCGGGCTCGACGATCATGACCTTGATGCCGAAGGGTGCGACCTCGGCCGCGAGTGCCTCGGTGAGTCCCTCGAGCGCGAACTTCGTGGCCGAGTACGCGCCGACGCCGGCGAACGAGAGCCGTCCACCCATGCTGGTCAGCTGGACGATCGCACCGCTCTTCAGCGCCCGCATGTGCGGCAGTACCGCGCGGGTGAGCGCGGCCGGGCCGAAGAAGTGCAGGTCCATGAGGTCCCGCAGTTCGCGGTCGCTGGTCTCCTCGACGGCGCCGACCAGGCCGCGGCCGGCGTTGTTCACCAGCACGTCGATCCGGCCGTACCAGAGCACGATGTCGGCGACGGCGGTGGCGGCGCGCTGCTGGTCGGTGACGTCCAGTTCGATCGCCCTGGCCCGGTCCGGGTACTTGGCGACGAGATCGTCGAGCGGTTCGATGCGACGTGCCGCGGCGACGACGGTGTCCCCGGCGGCCAGCGCGGCCTCGGCGATCGCCCGGCCGAAGCCGGAGGACGCGCCGGTGATCAGCCAGACTCGGCCGGCGGGGGCGGAAGCGAGAGAGGACATCTGGGGCTCCTTCAATGGATTAAATGGTCCGCGGGTTCGTTGATCTATTTATCCCAGCCGGGTACGACGCGCGTCCAAGACAGAACTCTGCTTGAGCCATAAAGACGGTTTATAATTGCTGGATGGAGCTGCGGCAGCTGCGTTACCTGGTGGAGATCGCCGACGAAGGCAACCTCGGACGAGCAGCGAGGCGCCTCTACGTCAGCCAGCCCGCCCTCTCGTACGCGCTCAAGGAGCTCGAGGCGGAGCTCAGCGTTCGACTGTTCGATCGGCACGCGGGCGGCGTGCGCGCCACCGCCGCAGGGCGGGACGTCGTGGAAGAGGCACGTAAGACGTTGCTGCAGGCTGACCAGGTGCTGGCAGCGGCACAGCGGCATGTCCGGGCGGCGGTCGGCGTGTTACGCGTCGGATTCGAGGCGAGTGGGGCGGGGGAGCTGACGACTCGTTCGCGCGCCGAATTCTCGCGTCGGCATCCGGCCGTGCGGGTCGAGCCGAAACGCTTCGAGTGGGGGCAGGAGGCGGACGCCTTGCGCGACGAACGCGCCGACGTGGCGTTCGTCTGGCTGCCCAACGACCTGACCGGGCTGAGCAGCGAGATCGTGCACACCGAGCCTCGTGTGGTCGGCCTGCCCTCTGGGCATCGGCTGGCCGGCCGCGAGGGCTTGTCCGTGCTCGAAGTCAACGACGAGCCGCTGATGTGGACGGAGCGTGCCCCGCGCGAGTGGGTCGACTGGTGGGCCGTGAACCCGCGCCCGGACGGGTCGACCCCGCGTTGGGGCCCGAAGAACGACAACGTCGAGGAGATGCTGGAGCAGGTCGCCGAAGGCGCGGCCGTCTGCTTCGCGCCATCCAGCATGGCCCGGTACTACGCACGTCCCGACATCGTGTGGATCCCGCTGACGGACGTCGATCCACTGCGGGTCGCGCTCGCCTGGCCCGAGGACGGCGACAATCCACTCGTGCGTGCCTTCGCCCAGGTGGTGCGCGAAGTGCGCAAGGAGTTGGCGACAGCCCCCTGATCAGCCTGCTGATCGCGCCACAACTCAGGGTGGCGGGGTTGGGGTCCTCGAGGAGCATCGCGACGAGGGTGAGGTTTGAGATCAGGGTGGGTAGGCGGGCGCAGCGAGATGCTTGAGTGTTGAATGGAAAAGGCCTGGACGCAGGCCGCGGCGTGAACCAGGCCGCGCTGGTGGCTGGCGACATGTGTTCAGTCGCGGAGCGGCGTTCTGGCTGCATGGTGGAGTTGAAATCGGTTGGCTGTCCTCCGTGGTGGAGTCTGGTGTCGAATTTCGCACGTACTCACTCCGCTTCGCTTCGTTGCGTGCGCGCGAAATTCGACACCAGACTCCACCACTCCATACAGCCGATAAGGCCGCTCCGCGACTGAACACATAGTCGCCAGCTGCCAGCGCAGCCCAGTTGACGCCGCGACCCGCTTCTCAGACCCCTTAAACACCAGCGCTAAACATTGCGCTGCGCCCACCCGCCCGCCCCGATGTCAATCCTCAACCTCACCCTCGTCGCGGTGCTCCTCGGGGGCTCAACCCCGTTCCCCGCCCAACGACCCACGGACGGGGTACAAGAGCCGAAATTCCACACCAGACATCACCACGGACGACAGCCACCTGCTTTCAAGCCGAGCCCCCGCCGCGGAGCCGGAACCGCGGGCCGGGGGCGCGGACGGCGGCGGAGTCGGTGCTGCTCGTCGCGGTCATGGGCGGTGATAGCGCAGGCCGCGGGCCAGGCAGCGCCGCCCAGCGCCGCCCAGTGCCCCTACCCACGGATGCAGCACACGAGCCAAAAAAGACTTACGGCTCGTGGCCTCCCCCGCACAGGAGTCCACGAGCCGCCCGTCATCGCGCTTTCCCGGCTGAGCCGGCTCTCCTTACGGCAGTTCGGCCGGGAGCGCGACGCCCTTGTCCGCGGCGGCCTGGCACAGCTTGTCCAGGAGCGGGCGGGGGAGCGGGATGCCGCCGGTGGAACGCTCGTCGAGGGTGCGCGCGCCGCGCTCACCGGGGACCAGGATCTCCGCCCCGGGATCCGTCGGCGGCAGGGCCTTGATGGCGTCCACGGTGTCGTCGACGACCGCGCGGAACTCCTCCACCGGGCTGAAGGCGGCGATGTCGATCGCCATCAGCAGCGCGTTCTGCCGGTGCCTGCGGCCCTCCGGCTCACCGCTGTGGAAGCCGGTGACGATCGGGTTCCCGGTCAGGCCGCCGGCCAGCATCTCGAACAGCAGCGACATGCCTGCGCCCTTCGCCCCGCCGACCGGCAGCGGGGTCGTCGCCTCGGCCGGGTCGGTGGTCGGCCGCCCGTCCGCGGTCACCGCCGCGCCCTCCGGCAGCGGCTTGCCCTGTGCCTTGAGCTGGGCGATCCGGCCGAGCGCGATCACCGCGGTGGCCATGTCGAGCAGCACGGTCGGGTGCCGCCCGGCCGGCACCGCCACCGAGAGCGGGCTGGTGGCCACCGCGGCCGAGGTGCTGCCCGGGTAGGCCATGTTCGGCACGCCGGCCACGATGCCGAGCCCGGCCATGCCGTACTGCGCCGCACGCTCGGTGTAATAGCCGATCGCGCCGGTGTGCACGGTCCCGCGCACCGCGACCCAGGCCGCGCCGGCCGAGCGCGCCATGCTGACTGCCTCGTCCATGGCCCGGGTCAGCGCGACCGGACCTGGCGCGGCGTCGGCGTCCAGCAGCGCGATGGCCGGCCTGAGCACGTCCACCGTGATGTTCGGACGCGCGTTCGCCTGGCCGTTCTCGAACAGCTCGAGGTAGCGCGGGACCCGGGAGACGCCGTGCGAGTCGACGCCGCGCAGGTTGGCCCACACCAGGACGTCGGCGACCGTGTCGGCATGGTCGCGGGATACGCCGTGGGCGTTGAACAGGTCGCTGACCAGAGTGCGCAGCGCTTTCTCCGGTACCGCGACACGAGCTGGGGGCATATCAGTCTCCGATGTTAGAAGAGTGCGTTCCGGCTCAGCGGGTGACGCGGATGTCGACGATGGCCGTGGTGCCGGCGCGCACCGCCTGCAGGGCCTTCTCCAGGCCGGGGCGCAGGTCCTCCGGGTCGGAGAGGGAGAGCCCGAGCATTCCGAACGGCGCTGCGAGCGCCGCGAGGTCCGGCTGCTCGGACAGGTCCACCCCGCGGAAGTCCTTCGTCTGGACGGACACGCCCTCGGGGTAGAACCGCAGATGGTTGAGTTTCATGGACAGGTACTGCCGGTTGTTGAACACGACGATCAGCAGCGGCAGGTCCAGGTTCTTGGCGGCGCTGAGCGACTGCACGATCGGGTTGTAAAGGAACGAGCCGTCGCCGACGGTCAGCGCGACCTCCCGCTCCGGGTCGGCGAGCTTCACGCCGAGCGCGACGCCGATCCCCTGGCCGAGCCCGCCTTGCACGTAGCTGTAGCGTCCGGGTCGGTCGGCGCGCAGGCGCTGCTGCACGGTCCGCGCGTGCGTGATCGTCTCGTCCACCACCGCGGCGTCCGGGTCGAGCAGTTCGCGCAGCAGGTCGACAACGTCGCCCGGGTCGATGCCCTCCGCTGACCCGGTACCGACACCGACACCGGCGCCGGCGCCGGCCTGCTTCGGCCGGGCGGCCACCTCGTGCACCTCAGCCTCGCGGCCTGCGACCAGTTCTTCGTCCACGCCTACCGTGTGCACGCTCTCGGTCAGCGCCCGGAGCGTCGGCGCGATATCGCCCTCGAGGTATTGGTCCGCGCCGAGCACCTGGTAGTCGATGTAAGGACGATGCGGCACGTCGTCGATCACCAGCACCTGCGAGTCCGCGGGCCGGTTGCTCGGCGGGTAGTACGGCGCGCGGCAGCACACCAGGACGATCAGGTCGGCCTCGGCGAGCAGCGCCGTAGCGTCACCGCCGCGGTGCAGCTTGTGCGTGCGCGGGAAGTTGGCGCACACCGCGGACTGCGGCTCGATGACCGGGATCGCCAGCGACTCGGCGAACTCGACCAGGGCCTCGAAGCCGCCCGGGTGACGTCCGGCCGACTCGATGACGATGACCGGTCGCCTGGCCGCCGTCAGCAGCCGCGCGGCGCGCTCCAGCTCCTCGCGCGGGCTGACCCGGGCGCCGGGCTCCGGCACCGGACGGGCCGCAGCGGGCCTGCTCCACGGCTGGAGCAGCACCTCCATCGGCACGTTGAGGTACACCGGCCCGGCAGGCGCGCGCCGGGCCAGCTCGGCCGCACGGACGAAGTGCCCGTAAGCGGTCGAGACGTCGCCCACCTGCGTGGACCACTTGGTGAAGGGCGCCGCGACCGCCTGCGGCCCGCCGACGATCGAGAGGTTGCGGTACCACTGCGAGCCCGGGTCCGTGCCGGTCTCTCCGTAGGTGGTCGACTCCGCGGAGGCGACCACCATCGGCACGCCGGTCAGCAGGGCGCCGTGGATCCCGTTCGCCCCTTGCAACAGGCCGGGGACGGCGTGCAGCAGCACGAGCTGGGGCCGCCCGGTCGCCAGGGTGTATCCGGTGGACATGGCGACCGCTAGCGTCTCGTGCATCAGGTCGATGTACCGCGGGCCCGGCGTGCCGTCGCGCCGCTGCCGGGCGAGCGCCTCCCACACCGGGGCCCACTCCGAGCCCGACGAGCAGAAGACCACGTCGACGCCGACGTCCCGGCACGCGGCGAGGATCGCCTCGCCGCCGTCCAAGCCGCCGTCCAAGCCGCCGTCCAAGCCGCCGTCCAAGCCCCCATCCGAGCCGTCGTCCGAACCGCCCAGCTGTGCTGCTTGCGTCATGAGTCGCTTCCCGTCCTACTTCGCGGTCTCGGGCACCGGCCAGCCGAGGCACTCGCTGATCCCCCGGCCCATGATCCAGTCAAGCTCCTCGTCGGTGAAGCCGAAGTGCTTGGTGAACTGCTCGATGGTGTCCGTGTAGGTGAGCCCGTGGCCCATCAGCCGGGTCAGGTCGGTGCCCCAGAAGGCGCGCTGCGGCCCCATCTTGTCCACGACCTCGCGCACGTACTTGGCGATGTTGAGGTTCGGGAACGGCTGGGTCGAGTAGCCGGGCAGCGCGGACACCTTCACGTAGATGTTCGGGTGCTTGTGCAGGTCGGCGGTCTCCTGCACCCAGTAACCGATCGCGTCGTCCACGCAGCGGGCCATGATGCCCATGTGGTCGATGATGATCTTCAGGTTCGGGTGCCGCTCGGCGATCTCGCCGAGCTCCCGCTTCCAGATCGGCGCGTGCACCATGGTGACCAGGCCGAGCTCCTCGGCCAGCGGCCAGTACCAGTCGCAGGTGCCGTCGATCATCCAGTTGCGGTCGATCGGCCGGTGGAAGGTGAGCCGGGTGCCCTTCACATACGGGTTCTTCGCCAGTTCGCGCATCAACGCGGCGCCCTCCTCCGGTTTGTTCTGCGGCACCCGGGCCATCACGCCGAAGCGGTCAGGGTGCGTTTCGCAGGCCTCGAGGGAGTAGTCGATCCGGTCTCCCTCCCAGGACGGGGGGACGATCAGGGCCCGGTTCACCCCGGCCTCGTCCATCAGCCCGAGGGCCTCCTGGTAGCTGAAGGCCTCTTCACGGTGCCCGTTCAGCCGGATCCGCTCGCGCGCCCCGGGGACCCAGGGGCGGTCGGGGGTCTCTTCCTTCCACACGTGGATCTGGGTGTCGACGATGAACATGCGGTCCTCGCTTCTATCTTCTGCTTGCCGTATCGGTGGGGCTGAGGGGTCAGGCTGTCTGTGCTCCGGCGCTGTCCGGTCCGGCGCGTTTCGGTCAGGCGCTGTCTGATCAGGCACTGCGCCGGTCGAACATCCGGTCCACCACGTGCTCGGCGATGGCCAGGCTCGAGGTGGCGGCCGGGGAGGGGGCGTTGCGCACGGCGGTGACCGGTCCGAGCGTGCTGATCCGGAAGTCGTCGACGAGCGAGCCGTCGCGGTCCACGGCCTGCGCGCGGATGCCGGCCGGCATCGGGGCCAGGTCGCCGACGGTCAGCTCCGGCACGTACGCCTGGGCGGCTGCGGTGAACACGCGCTTGGAGAGCGAGCCGCGCATCTCGTGCACGCCCATCCGCCAGTGCTTGCGGAACAGCTTGAGCGTGCCAGGCCACGCCAGGGTCCGCGCCAGGTCCCCGACGCTGATGTCCCGGCGCCGGTAGCCCTCGCGGGCGAGGGCGAGCACCGCGTTGGGCCCGACGTCCACGGTGCCGTCCACCCGCGGCGTCAGGTGCACACCGAGGAAGGGGTAGGCGGGGTCGGGGACCGGGTAGACGAGCCCGTTGACCAGGTGCTGCCGGCTCGGGATAAGGCGGTAGTACTCGCCACGGAACGGGATGATCGCCGGGCCCGGGTCGTCGCCGGCCAGTCTGGACACGCTGTCCGACTGCAGGCCCGCGCACAGCACGAGCCGGTCGAAGGTCCGCCGCTCGCCCGCGGCGTGCACGGCTACCTGTCCGCCGACGCGCTCGATCCGGGCGACCGCCCGATTGAGCAGCACCTTTCCACCGAGCTTCTCAACGTCGGCGGCGTAGGCCCGCGCGATGGCCTTGTAGTCGACGATCGCGGTCGTGGGGGAGTGCAGCGCGGCCTTGCCCCGCACGTGCGGCTCAAGTTCGTTCAGCTCTTCCGGTCCGAGCCAGCGGACTCCGGGGACGCCGTTGCCTGCCGCGCGCTCCTCGAGGTCGTGCAGTCTGGTCACCTCGACGTCGTCCCGCGCGACAATGACCTTGCCGATCTCGTTGTACTCGATGTCGTGCTCGGCGCAGAACTCCTTGATCAGACCGACGCCGCGACGGCACAGCGTCGCCTTGAGCGAGCCGGGCGTGTAGTAGATGCCTGAGTGCACGACGCCCGAGTTGTGGCCGGACTGGTGCTGGGAGACATCCGCCTCCTTCTCGAAGACGGTCACCTCGGCTCCGGTCGTCGCGGCCAGGCGCCGCGCGACGGCCAGGCCGACCAGGCCCGCGCCGACGACGCCGATACTTTTCGGGCTCGTGTTCTCGCTCATCGGACTCCTTCGAAGTGCACTGCGACGGTTTTGACTCGCGAGTAGAATCGCACCGCCTCGGCGCCCTGTTCCTTGAATGGCGAACCTGAGTCGCCGAATCCGCCGAACGGCAGGTGCACATCCCAGCCGGGCGTGGGCAGGTTCACCGCCACCTGGCCGGCATTCGCCCGGCTCGCGAACGCGTGCGCGTGTTGGAGGCTCGTGGTGTAAACGGCTGCGGCCAGTCCGTAGACCGAGTCGTTCACCGCGTCGACCGCGGCGTCGAAGCCGTCGACCACGAGCACGGCGACGACGGGCCCGAACACCTCCTCGCGCCAGATCGCCATGCTCTGCTGCACGTCCGTGATCACCGTCGGCGCCACGTAGCAGCCGTGCGCGAACTCGCCCTCACTCGGCGCGAAACCGCCGGTCGCGACCGTGGCGCCGTCTTCGCGGGCCTTCGTGATGTGCCCGAGCACTTCATCCTGCTGCCGGATGCTCACCAGCGGACCCATCGTGGTCTGCGGGTCGGATCCCGGACCCAGCCGCAGCTGCTCGGCGTACGCGACGAGCCCGGCGATGACCTCGTCCGCCACAGCCTGGTCGACGACGACGCGGCTGGTGGCTGTGCAGCGCTGGCCGGCCTGACCGAAGACGGCGCCGGCCAGGGTCGGAATCGTGTAGTCGAGGTCTGCGTCGGCGAGGACGGCGGAGGCGTTCTTGCCGCCCATCTCCGTCTGCAGCCGCACGTTGCGCGCCGCCAGCCGACGCTGCAGCGAGCGGCCGACCTCAGTGCTGCCGGTGAAGGAGACCGCGGCGATCCGCGGGTCGTCGAGCAACGCGTCCGAGATCGTGCGCGGCGAACCCAGCGCCACGCCGAACAGGCCGGCCGGCAGGCCCGCGTCCTCAAGCACCTTCGCGAGGTGCAGCACGACGAGCGGGGTGTCCGTCGCGGGCTTGATCACCACGCCGTTGCCCGAGATCAGCGCGGGCGCAGACTTGCGCGCCGGGGTGATCAGCGGGTCGTTCCACGGCGTGATCAGGCAGACGACGCCGAGCGGCTCATTTCGCACGCTCGTCTCGGTGCCCGAGCGCGCGTCGGCGAGCAGTTGGCCGTACGGCTGGCGCGCCCAGGAGGCGTAGTACTCGAAGAAGTCCGCCGCCTTGCCCACCTCGCCGGTCGCCTCGGCCCGGGTCTTGCCCATCTCGGCCACCAGGTCGGCGACTATCTCGGCGGACCGCTCGCGCAGCAGCACCGCGGCTCGGGCCAGCACGGCGGCCCGCTCCAGCGGCGAGGCTTCGGCCCAACCCGGCGCGGCCTGCTCGGCCGCGTCATAGAGCTCGGTGACCTCGGCAGCAGTCATGGCCGGGACCCGCGCCACGATCCGTCGCGTGTCCGCGGGATCGAGCACGTCCACGGCGCGGCCCTCTTCGGGCATCCGCCATGTGCCGCCCACCGGTCGCGGCTGCGTCCTCACTGTCACTGCGCTCAACGTTCCGCACTCCTGCTTCTCCCCGCCCGCTCGGCGGGGTGCCACGAGCGTAGAAGCCAGTCATAGGCCGCCGAAATGGGAGAACGCGCAAACTTAGCTGTACTCGGCGGCCTCGGGGCGCTGGTGGGAGCCTCGCGCGAAGTCAGCGAGAGCCAACGTTGTATTCATGATCTTCTCATCGGGGGCTGGCACCTTGGATAACGGATGGATAACGCCCCTCGATGGAGACAGCCATGGATGCAGAAGGCGCCGCGAAGTCGGTGCGGCACGGCAGGGCACGAACGGCCACCATCACCACGATCGTAGCCGCCAGCGGCATCGTGGGCTCACTGGCCGTAGCGGCCACGGTCCCGAAGGCCACGCACACCAGCTCCAGCAGCAGTTCCGGCACGTCGAGCGCGTCCACCGGCTCCGGCTCGTCGAGCACCCTGACCAGCGCCTCCTCAACGCCGACCGCGAGCAGTACGACCTCCTCCGGTTCCAGCAGTACGACCAGCTCCTCCACGTCGAGCTCCTCGACGACGTCCTCCAACAGCGGCTCGAGCCAGTCGAGCGGCAACAGCGACGCGAATTCAGGTGCATCGTGACCATCACCTCCCTCCCCCTTGCCCCGGCCACCGCCGACTGGCGCGCCCTCGGCTGCTCCGTCCGGCTCGTGGTGGCCGACCCGCGGCAGCTCGACACCTGCCGCGAGCGGCTGACCTTGTGGCTCGACGCGGTCGACGGCGCGTGCAGCCGCTTCCGGCCGGACTCCGAACTGTCAGAAGCCTGCCGCGCCGACGGCCCGGTCGAGATCAGCCCGCTGCTCGCGGACGCCGTCGACGCCGCGATCCGGGCCGCACGGCTGACCGACGGGCTCGTCGATCCGACCGTCGGCGCCGCGATGGCCGCGGTCGGCTACGACCGCGACTTCGAGCTCGTGGAGCCCGACGGCACCGCGATACGCCTGACCACCCGGCCGGTGCCCGGCTGGCGGATGATCGAGCTCGAACGCCCGCAGGCCCACGAGCAGGGCCCGTGCATGCTCAGCCTGCGCGAGGGGATCAGCCTCGACCTCGGCGCCACCGCCAAGGCATGGGCCGCCGACCAGGCCGCGCACGAGCTGGCCCGGCTCGCCGACTGTGGAGTGCTGGTCGCGCTCGGCGGTGACGTGGCGGTGGCGGGCCTGCCGCCGCTGCGCACGGACGGCGACCGCAGCTGGCGGATCACCGTGCGGGACCGCACGGACGCGCCGTCGACCATGCAGGTCCCGTCCTCCCCGGCGGAACTCGGCCACGAGGCCGAGATCAGCATCCAGGACGGCGGCCTGGCCACCTCGGGCACGGCGTCCCGACGCTGGCTGCGCGGCGGCGACCTGCTGCATCACATCCTCGACCCGCGCACCGGGCTGCCGGCCGCGAGCCCGTGGCGCACGGTGAGCGTGTCGGCGGGCAACTGCCTCGACGCGAACACCGCGTCCACCGCGGCGATCCTGCTCGGCGCCGAGGCGCCCGGATGGCTGACCGGCCACGGACTGCCCGCGCGGCTGGTGTCCGAGCGCGGTCGGATCGCCTACACGCCGGGCTGGCCCGAGGAGGCCGAGCTCACCCCGGGCGCGGCCGGCGGTGGCAGCGGCGCATGAACTCGACAGTGCTCTGGTACACCTCCCAGGCCACGGGCATTGTCAGCCTGGTGATGTTCACCCTGGTCATGCTGCTCGGCGTCACGGTGGCGGGCCACGGCCGGCTGCCCGGACTCCCGCGCTTCAGCGTCGTCGCGCTGCACCGCTCTATCTCGCTGTTGTCCATGGTCTTCCTCGCCGTGCACATCGTCACCGCGGTGCTCGACACGTACGTGAATATCTCGGCCGTGTCCGCGGTCGTCCCATTCGCCTCGTCCTATGAACCGCTGTGGATCGGGCTCGGGGCCGTCGCCGTGGACCTGATGATCGCACTTATCATCAGCAGCCTGCTGAGGGCGAAGATCAACCCCAAGGTGTGGCGCGCCATCCACTGGCTCGCTTATGCCTGCTGGCCCATAGCGATCGCGCACACCATCGGCCTCGGCGCGGGCAGCGGCTCCCTGATCAGCGGCTGGGGGCTGTGGCTCACGATCACCTGCGTCCTGGCCGTGGCTGCGGGTGTGGCCTGGCGAATTGCCGTCGAGCTGGGCCGCCGACGTCGCAGCACTCCAGCCCAAGTCCTGCACAGCACGACCAAGAGAATCGGAGCAGGCGTATGACGGCGGTCGACCAGGGCCCGCGAACGGCTGCACACGCGGCCACGAGCACAAGCACGACGCGGACCGACGGCATCCTGCCGCCGCGTCCGCTGAATCTGGCCGAGCACCGCGCCTACTACGGCCCCTTGCCGACGAGCGACAGGCTCCAACTCGGCGCACTGACCGACCTGCTCGGCCGGGCCGGCGTGCGTGGCCGCGGCGGCGCGGGGTTCCCCCTGTATCGCAAGATCCTGTCTGTTTCCCAGGCGGCACGCAGCCGGCGCGTCGCGCCCGTCATCGTGGCCAACGGCTGCGAGGGCGAACCGGCCAGCCACAAGGACAAGCACCTGCTCTGGGCAGCGCCGCACCTCGTACTCGACGGTCTGACTCTCCTTGCCCGCGAGTTGCGGGTGGATCGGGCCGTGCTTGCCATCGAGGCCGGCGTGCCCGGCGGCTCCGGCGACCTCGCGCGCAAGCTGCGCGCCGCGGCGGCCGAGCGGCGGGATGGCGACGTGCGGATCGACGTGGCCGAGATCCCCGGGCGCTTCATCGCGGGCGAATCGGCCGCGCTGGTCGACCGCCTCGACGGCGGTCCAGGCCTGCCGTCCTACCGCGAGCAGCCGGTGCGCGAACGCGGACTCGGCGGGGCCCCGACGCTGGTGCAGAACGTGGAGACGCTCGCGCAGGTCGCGCTCGTCGCCCGCTACGGTTCGGCCTGGTTTCGCGGCTTCGGCACCGTCGACGAACCAGGGCCGCAGCTGCTCACCGTCTACGCCGGCCGGGCCAGGCCCAGGGTCGTGCAGAGCCAGGCCGGAGAGCTGCTCTGGCCGCTGATCGGTCACGCGGAGCCGATCGACGGCGTGCTGATCGGCGGGTACCACGGGGAGTGGATCCCCACGACGACCGCGCGGCGCGCCCGGCTGACGGAGGCCGAGCTCGGCACGCCGATCGGCGCGGGACTCGTCGCGGCGCTTCCGGCCGACCGTTGCGGCCTGGCCGAGACGGCCCACCTGATGCGTTACCTCGCGCTCGAGTCCTCGGGCCAGTGCGGCCCGTGCCTCAACGGCCTGCCGCGCATCGCCGCAGCGATGGAGCGGCTGGCCGACCCGGTCCGCGCCGTCCAGGAGCGTGGCCTGCTGGAAGACATCGCGCGCTGGGCCGGAATGGTCGAGGGACGCGGGCTGTGCCACCACCCGGACGGCAGCATCCGCCTCGTCCGCAGCGCCCTGCTCGTCTTCCGCCCGGAGATCGCCGCCCACCAGGCGGGCGTGTGCACCGGGACGGACCGGCGGCCGTTCCTCCCCGCGCCGACGCGCGACCACCAGCACAGCTAGCAGCCATCGGAAAGAAAGCGAGGGGATTCGCATGCGTAGCAAGCCCCCGGAAGAGTTGGCCGTGGACTGGGCCGCCTGCACGGGCCATGGTCTGTGCGCGGAACTGCTTCCGGACCACATCACGCTGGATGACTGGGGCTACCCGATCATGTCCGGTCCGGTGCCGACCGATGCGGCGAAGCGTGCGCGTAGCGCCGTGACCGACTGCCCGGCGCTCGCACTCAAGCTGCGGAAGGCCGCTCCGCAATGAAAATACGATCCCGATCAGGTCGGGCATAATGGACGCATGGACAGGGCGGATCTAGTACGGCTGCGGCGCGCACGCGACCGGATGGACCGCGACTACGCCCGTCCGCTGGACGTGGCGGCGCTCGCCCGCGAGGCGCTCATGTCGCCCGGGCACTTCTCCCGCAGCTTCAAGGAGGCGTTCGGCGAGACCCCGTACGCCTACCTCATGACCCGCCGGATCGAGCGCGCGAAGGCGCTCCTGCGCCGTGGCGACATGTCGGTGACTGACGTCTGCATGACGGTCGGTTGTTCGTCCCTCGGGTCGTTCAGCTCGCGCTTCACCGAACTCGTGGGCGAGACGCCGAGCGCGTACCGCGCGCGCAACCACTCGGAACTATCAGCGCTGCCGGCCTGCGTCGCGAAGATCGTCACCCGGCCGGTCAGGAACAAAGAAGGCGCGCCGGTCGGTCCTGTCGTAGCGTGACCCGCATGGAGAACATCAGGCTTTCGCACACCTTCCTCTCTGTCGACAATCACGACAAGGCTGTCGAGTTCTACCGCGACATCCTCGGCCTCGAGGTCCGCAACGAGGTCGGCTACGAGAAGATGCGCTGGGTCACCGTCGGAGCGCCGTCCCAGCCAGAGGTCGACATCGTCCTCGAGCCGCCGGCCATCCACCCGAACATGACTCCTGAAGACCGCAGTACCGTGGCCGACCTGATGGCCAAGGGCGTTTACGGGCGTGTCGTGTTCTGGACGGACAGCTGTGACGAGACCTTCGAGCGCGTCCAGGCGGCCGGCGCGGACGTCGTGCAGGAGCCGACCGACCAGCCGTACGGCGTGCGCGACTGCGCGTTCCGCGACCCGGCCGGCAACGAGGTCCGGTTCAACCAGGCCAAGCACTGAGTACTGAGCATTGCGTTGTATTGAGTATTGAGTACGGCGTTCGCGGGTTACCCGGCGCGGTACGTCCGGAGCTCGGTGAGCCGTCCTTCGCTTACCTGGAATAGCCAGATAAGCCGACTGGCGATCTCGCCGGGACTGTCCGGGGCGCCGATGCCGCCGACGACGCAGACGCGATCGCCCTCAGCGAGGATCGTTTCGATCTCGAATCGGAGCTGCGGGCGGGCCGCGCGCGTCTTCGCCACCGCGGACTGTACGTCGCTCGGGTCGGAGACCTCGGGGTGAGAGTGGTCGGTCCAGGTGGCGCTCAGGATCTGTGCGGCAGCCGCGGTGTCGCCGGTGTTCCACATCTCGAAGTAGCGGCGCACGAGGCCTCGGGGCGAGTCGGCATCTCGGGGTGAGTCAGCGTCCGTAAACGTAGCCATGGGGCCGATGATACGGATAATGGTGTGATGGCAACCGACATCGAACTCCTCGCCCGCCAATCCGCACTGCAGGCCGAGGCGGACGCCGCCGTCGCCGATCTGGACCTGGCGGACGACTTGGCCGCGATCGGCAAGGCCGTCCGCGTCGGCAGCTCGGCGCTCGGCCTGATGGTGAAACGCGACGTGGACCTCACCGTCGCGTGCGAGAAGCTGGACGGCGCGACGCTCGAGGCGATCCGCACTCTCGGCCTGAGAATCGCCCGCCACCCGCGGGTGTGGCAGCTCACGCTTCGCGACGATTCCGGGGAGTGGAACATCGAGCCGGACGATTACCCGGACGGCGTCTACCTCGGGTTGCGCTACCGGTCCACGCAGAAGCAGGACTGGAACTTCGACATCTGGTTCGTCGACGAGCCGGACCGCCAGCCCGACCTGGCGCATCTGCGGACCCTGCTACCGCGACTGACCGACGAGTCGCGCGTCGCGATCCTCGCGATCAAAGAGGCGCTGGCCACCGATCCCGAGTACGGCCGTTCCATCCACGGCGTCGACGTCTACGAAGCCGTGTTGGACCACGGAGTGACGTCATCGGCGGAATTCACGGCGAACCGGTCGAAGTCGGGAAACGGCTGAACCGGCGCGGCCGGGCGAACCGGCAGCAGGCCATTAAATCATGGTTGCAGGGGCTAGCGTGCGGCGGCCTTGTCGGGCACACTTGGGCGCCGGGGTCGGTGGGTTCAAAGCATTGATCAGTGCGGGCGTGCTGAGCGGCATCGAGCTGTCGGCCCCGAAAGGTCAGCAGTCGGCAGTACACCAATATTCGGCTGGACCGCGAGGGGACGCGCCATGGGGGCGGGTTCGGCGCGGCCTGTGTAGAAAGCAAGGATTCGATGAGTCAGTCGCCGTACCAGGATCCGTCCGTGCCGGGTCAGGCCCCGCAAGATATGCCGGGCTACCAGGGCATACCGCAGGCCCCGCCGGTTCCCGAGGGCTTTGGATACGGCACCCAGCAGCCGATGATGGCCGTGCCGCAGGGCATGTACTACGACCCGAACACGGAGCTGACCCTTCCGGTGGGCGTGGAGCTCGCCAGCGTCGGCCGCCGGATCGGCGCCTACTTCCTGTCCATCGTCCTGCTGGTCGTCACCCTCGGGATCGGCTACATCATCTGGGGCCTGATCGCCTGGGGCAAGGGGCGCAGCCCGGCCTTCCAGGTGCTCGGCCTGCGCTGCTGGAAGCCCGCGGAGAACCGCGTGGCGACCTGGGGCGGGATGGCCCTGCGCGACGTCGTCGGAGGCATCGCCCAGGGAATCCTGGGAGGCATCACGGGCCTCATCTCGTTCATCCTCTTCCTGACCGGCAAGCAGCACAAGTCCCTGCTCGACCTGGTGGGCGGCACCGTCGTCGTCTACGACCCGAACAAGGTCTTCGGCGCCTAGAAGTCTCAACCTCCGTATCTCACGGAGGCGCCCACGGCCAGGCCGATGCGATCTGTGGTCGCGTCAGCCTGGCCGATGTCCTTGCCGCTATATTGACGTCTAGCCGTGTGCTCGCTGAGCATACGAGGCAGGCGAGCACCACATAGCAAGGGGCGGGTTGAGCATGCGCGTCATGGAATCCAAGAGCGGCACCTGGGCCATGTGGATGCCCAACACCCGCAGTCCCCGATACGCAGTGATCTCCGGGATGGCCGTGGTGCCCATGCTCATCGCCCTCATTGAGATGCTGCTCAAGTTCCGCACGCTGACCGGTGCTGCCATCGTGATCGTGTTCGTGATCTGCGCCGCGGTCGCTCCCATATCCATAGCTCGGGGAAGCAGCCTGGTCGTCACTCGGGACTTCGTGCTCAAGGGGTCGCCGCGCAGGCCCTCGCGCAAGATCCCGCGCGCCAATGTCGTCCTCGTGCGCTACCGGGGCGAATTCGGCGAACTCATCGGAGAGAACGGGAAGGTTCTGCTTCAGACATCACCGCTCTTGACGCGCCGACAAGTGAACGAGGTGGCGGATTACCTGCACGTGCCGTTCTCCGGGAACATGGCGGACGCGCCCGTAGTAGGTGTCCAGGATTCCCCCGGCGTGTTCGTCTTGCGTCCGGACAAGGGAAAAGCGGTCAAGTTCAGGCTGCTCATAGGGCTGCTCGCCGTCGTGGGCCTCGGCGGCGGCGTGTTCGACATGTTCAACGGCTTTCGGGGGGCCGCGATCTACACGTCCGGCATGTTCCTCGTTCTCTTTGTGGGGGCCGTGATCTGGTACCGGTCCACCGCCCTCGTCGTCACCGACGACGCCGTGTACAAAGGCCCACGCGCCGGCGGCAGCAAATTCGCCGCGCGCGCCGAGATCGCCGAAATCGTGTACGGTCCCCGCCTCGTGATGAATGCCGCCAACGGAGCGACGCTGCTCACGATCGACACTTCGCTCTTCACCGCCACTCAAGCGGAGGAGCTGGCGTACAAGCTAGATATTCCGATCCGCCGTGACGCCAAGGCGACGAAGTCGCGCTCGAAGTAGTCCGCGAAGCTCAGACCGGCGCAGGACTCGCCAGCAGCGGCACGCTTGTGGGGTCGTCGAAGACTGTCTCGCAGCCGTACCGCAGCGCCCCGAGCACCGTCGCGTCCTCGCCGAGCAGGTCCGTGCTGATGACGGGCTCGTCGGTCGGCGTCACCGCACGACGTCCGGCCAGGTGGCGAAGGACGTTCGGGACCAGCCAGTCCGACCAGGCGGCCAGGTGGCCGCCGAGGACGACCTGTTCGGGGTCTGCGACTCGGGAGACGGCGGTGAGCGCCGTGGCCAGCGCCTGCGCGCCTTGTGCCAGGGCGCGCACGGCGGCCGGGTCGCCGCCGCGTAGCCGCCGGTCGAACTCGATCCGCCCCTGCTCGAGATCGGGCTCGTACCGCGCCGCGTCCATGCCGGCCGCCGAAAGCAGTGCCCGAAGACCCAGGTAGGTGACCAGGCAGCCGTGGTCGCCGCACTTGCAGGCCGGTCCGTCGAAGTTGACCGGGATGTGGCCGAACTCGCCCGCCATCCCGTGACCGCCGGTCTGCACGGCACCGTCGACCACCAGACCGCCGCCGATGCCGGTGCCCACCCTCAGATAGGCGAAGACGCGCGGCACCGCGCCGATGCGACGGTCGAGCAACGCATGGTACTCGGCGAACGCGGCCATGTTCGCCTCGTTGACCACACTTATCGGGCAGGTGACGGCCGGAGTCTCGGCCCGTACCATCTCGCGCAGGTCCACCCGGCGCCAGCCGAGCAGGATCGAGTCGGCCACCACTTCGCCTTCGATCACCGCGCCGGGAACGGCGAGCACCACGCGGGCCAGGTGCACCCGGCCACTGTTCGCGGCGGTGGGCGTGGCAGTGGCGTGTGCAGACATCTGTGCCCGTGTTTGACTTGTCTGCTTTATTAGCGCTCGTGCCTGCGTGCCGCTCCGCACCGCCTCGAGCGCGTCCTGCACGATGCCGGCGATGGCGCGGGCCACCGGTCGCGGATCCCCGAAGTCCGCGCCGTGCGCACGCTCGTCGCGCCAGAGCACGGTGCCGTCCAGATCCGTCGCCGCGGACACCAGCTGACCCTGCGTCACCTGGATCGCCATGGTCAGCACCCGTCCCGGGGCCAACTCGAGCAGCCTCCTCGGCCGCCCCCTGGCGCCCGACGAGACCAGGCCCACCTCGTGCACCAGGCCCGTCCCGATCAGTTCCGCGGACAGGGCGGTGATCGACGCGTGCACCAGACCGGTCGCCTTCGCCAGTTCGGTGCGCGCGCAGGGACCGTAGGCGGCGAGGTGCCGCAGGACGAGCGACAGGTTCGCCCGTCGCACGTCGGAGGTGTCGGCCGGACTGTTCACGGTCTTGATTGTGGCCGATTCCGGCGCGCGCGAGGGCCCACCCGGGACCAGCACAATATTTCTCACATTGAAGAATATAGCCCCCGCCCTCGCGGGCGCGTCAGGGGCTTCTCAGATCGTTTTCAGCCGAGGCCTGGTCGTGTTACCCAACCGTAATTTCTCGATAGTTGAAATAAATACTCCGCGCGCCAATACTCGGTTGCACCGGCGATCCCCCCGCGCCGGGATCACAACGATGTGAAGGACGCTATGACGACGCAAGTTCGTGCATCCGGCACAGATCGCGGCGCGCTGCGCGCGGGCACGATCGCCGCCGCCCTGTTCGCCGTCTGCCTCGCGCAGATAGGCCTGGCCATGCCGGCCACGTTGAACGGAACCTTCCAGACGGTCTTCAGCCCGACGGGCTCGCAGCTGACCTGGATCTCCGACTGCTCCCTGCTGCCGATCACGGTCCTCGAACTGACCTGCGGTGTGCTCGGCGACCTGTTCGGCCGGAAGAAACTGCTGATCGGCGGCGCGCTGATGCTCGCCGTCGGCGAGGTCGTCTCGGCCTCGGCGAGCGCCGTCCAGATGATGTGGGTCGGCCAGATCATCGCGGGCGTCGGCTGCGCCGCGCTGTTCCCGACCACCCTCGCCATGCTGGTGGCCGGCGACCGCACCCCGGCCCAGCGGGCCCGGATGATCGCGCTGTGGGCCGCCATCCTGTCCACCGGCAACTTCCTCGCCCCGCTGCTCGGCGGCGTCGCGGCCACGTACTTCAACTGGCGCTGGGCGTTCGTCGTGGTCGTCGTCCTCGCGGTCGTCGACGCCGGCATCACCTACTTCGCCGCTCAGGACTCGCGTTCGCCGCAGGGCCGCTCGCTCGACCCGGCCGGCCAGGCGACGATCGGCCTCGGCCTGTGCGCGCTGCTGTTCGGCGTGATCCAGGGCGTCTCCGACGGCTGGGGCGCCCCGATGGTGGTGGGCGCCTTCATCCTCTCCGCCGTGTGCATCGTGGCGTTCATCTTCGTCGAACTGCGTGTGCAGAACCCGCTGCTGCGCCTGGACCTGTTCCGCAACCGCAACTTCGCGCTCGCCTCCGCCGTGACCGTGATCGGCATGTTCGCCTTCCTCGGCACCGCCTACGCGATCAGCATCCGGATGGGGCCGATCCAGGGGCAGAGTTCGATGCGCACCGCGGTCGCCTTCCTGCTGCTGAGCGGCCTGACGATCTTCCTGCTGCCGGTCACGCACAAGCTGATGGCGAAGTTCGAGTCCCGCTGGGTGCTCGGGCTGGGTTTTCTGCTCATGGCGGCCGGCAACCTGCTGGCCGGGCAGATGCCCATCTCCGACTCGACGCTGACCACGATCATCGTGCCGATGGGCCTGATCGGCGTGGGCTTCAGCTTCGCCGTCTCCGCGGTGACGGCGACGGTCGTGGAGACCGTGCCGCACACCCTGGCCGGCATGGCGAGCGCCACCACCAGCATGCTGCGCGACTTCGGCTTCACCCTCGGCCCGGCAGTGATCGGCGCGATCGCCACCGCGAAGGCCGTCAGTGGTCTGAACGCCGGTCTGGCGAGCTCCTCGCTGGGCGCCGCGGGTCAGGGCAAGGCGCATGCCATCCTCTCGGCGGGCGGCCCGGTCGCGGTGCTGCACGCCGACACGGACGCCGGGGTGGGCGCGATCGCCACCAAGGCGCTCGGTGACGCGTACTCGCTCGGCTTCACCGTGTGCGGCATCGCCGCCCTGGTCTGCTGCGTGGTGACCGTGGCGCTGCTGCGCGGCAAGGCCGAGGCGACGGTCGGCGAGCCCGAGCTCGCCGTGGCCTCCGCGTAGTCGCGCAGCGTCGGGTCGCTGCCGACCCGCGCACCTATAAGACGGCCCGGTCCCGGACGTCTGCGCGACTCCGGGACCGGGCATTCCCACGCCCCGGTGCAACGGGCCATGGGATGGCTCCTCCTGCTCAACGTTGTGCAAACTAGGAGAACCCTTGCTCACTTTACCAAGCCTTGACCATCCACGCCGGTCCCGAACGTGGACCATCGTCGCCGTCGTCACGGCGGCGCTCATGGTGGCCGTCGGGATGTGGGCCACCGGCTCGCAGGCCGCGAACGCCTCCACCGCCTCGACGAGCGTGATCGCGCCGTCGATCAGCTGCTCCGGCGCGAGCAGCATCAACCTGTTGACCCTCTCCGGGGCCAACGCCGAGATCACCTCCACCACCTCGGTGGCGGCGTCGGCCAACCCGGCCGGCGACTGGGCGGCCTGCGAAGTGCAGGGCATCATCACCCCGGAGACCCACTTCACCCTCTACCTGCCCACCAGCACCTACGCGGGCGAGTACCTCCAGGAGGGCTGTGGCGGCGGCTGCGGCAGTGTCAACGTCAGCGAGCCGACCGCCGCGACGGGCTGCACCCAGTCGACCGACGGCAACTTCGCCGTCGCCGCCGACGACGAGGGTCACGAGGGCAGCGGCTTCAGCGTGATGGCCTTCCAGGACCCGGAGATGAAGGCCGTGTTCGGGTACTCGTCCGAGCACCAGCTCGCGCTCGTGTCCAAGGCGATCCTCAAGGGCTTCTACGGCAGCGCGCCGACGGAGTCGTACTTCGACGGTTGCTCGGACGGCGGCCGCGAGGCGCTGATCGAGGCCCAGCGCTACCCGACCGACTTCAACGGCATCATCGCCGGCTCGCCCGCGTCGATCCAGACCGAGCTCAACGCCTTCGAAGAGGCCTGGAACGCTCAGGCGAACACCGGAGCCGGCGGCGTGCCGATCCTGACCAACGCCGACCTCGCCCCGCTGCACACCGCGGTGCTCCAGGCGTGCGGCGGTTCGACGGCCGTGACCCTGGGCTACCTGTCCGACCCGCTGGCCTGCGACTGGAACCCGGCCGGCATCGAGTGCAAGACCGGCCAGACCTCGACTTCGTCCGACTTCTGCCTGACGGCGGCTCAGGTCGAGACCGTGGACAAGCTCTACAGCGGCGTGCGGGACTCCAGCGGCGAACTGCTCTACCCGGGCTATGAGCTGCGCGGCTCCGAGCTGAACTGGGCCGGCTGGATCGTGCCGAGCGGCAACCAGGAGAGCGGCGCGATCGACGCCAACATCGCGACCACCGCCTGGCAGAGCTGGATCACGCCGACCGGTACCTTCGACGGATCCGCGAACTACATGGACGTCAAGTTCACCAAGGCCGACTTCGAGAAGGTGACCGCGGAGAACGACGGCGAGCTCGACGCCACCGACCCGAACCTCTCCGCGTTCGAGAAGGCCGGCGGCAAGCTGATCCTGTGGGCCGGCTACTCCGACCCGGCGATCAACCCGGCCGGCACCATCTCGTACTACCAGGCCGTGGTGAAGACCATGGGCGGACTGAACGCCACCGAGCAGTTCGCCAAGCTGTTCCTGCTGCCCGGCGTCGCGCACTGCGGCGGCGGCCAGGGGCCGAACAACTTCGACGCGCTGACCGCGATCACCGACTGGGTGACCAAGGACTCCGCGCCGAGTAGCCTGCTTGCTACGTCGACCAACAGCAGCGGCACGGTGACGGCCTCGCTGCCGATCTACGCCTACCCGAACATCGCGGTGGACACGACCGGCGGTTCGATCACCTCGGCGTCCAGCTACACCCCCGAGGTCTCCAAGGCCGAGGAGAGCCTGAACATCCAGTGGCTGGGCAGCTTCCGCTCCGGGTACGAGACGGTCAGCGGTTGGGTGAACGGCCAGTGGGTCACCCGTCCGGCCGGGCTGAACTGAGCCGGGTGGACTACTCCCGATGACGCGCGCGGCCCCGGTCCCAGGAACCACAGACAATTCTGTTCTCAGGATTGTTGACAATCCCCCCGCCGGGGCCGTAGCGTTCGATCATGGGCAATCCGAGGAGTGGCCTCGAGGCCACACAGCATGTGGCCAAGGTTCTGCGCGAGGCGATCAGGGCGGGCGAGATGGCGCCGGGGCACCGGCTGGTCGAGCTCGACCTGGCCGAGCAGTTGGACGTCACCCGGGCCGCCGTGCGCGCCGCCCTGCTCGACCTGACCGCGGAGGGCCTGGTCGAGCGGATCGCCAACCGCGGTGCGCGGGTGCGGGTGATCCCGCTGGCCGAGGCGTTGCAGATCGTCGAGTGCCGGATGGTGCTCGAGGGCCTGTGCGCCGCCAAGGCCGCGGAGTCGGCCGAGGAGCCGGACCGCGAACTCCTGCGGGAGCTCGCCGTCCGGATGCGCGAGGCGGTCGCCACGGGCGACGTGCTCGCCTACTCGAAGCTCAACCAGCAGGTCCACGCGCACGTGCTGCGGTTGTCCGGGCAGCAGGTCGCCGCCGGTCTGTTGGAGCGGCTCAACGCGCAGATCGTCCGTCACCAGTTCCGACTCAGCCTGCGGCCGGGTCGTCCGCAGGTCTCGCTGCCCGAGCACATCGCGCTGATCGAGGCGATCTGCGCGGGCGACCCGGCGGCCGCCGAGCTCGCGGCCCGGAACCACCTGGCCAGCGTCGCCGAGGCACTAAGTCAAAGTACTGATTAAGGAGTAGGGAACAACGATGGCTGAGACACGAGCGCTGCTGGTCGTGAGCGCGCACGCGGGCGACTTCGTCTGGCGTTCGGGCGGGGCGATAGCGCTGGCCGCGGAGCGCGGGGAACGGGCCAAGGTGGTCTGCCTGTCCTACGGCGAGCGCGGCGAGTCCGCGAAGGCGTGGCTCGCGGGCAAGAAGCTCGACGAGATCAAGTCGATCCGCCGGGCCGAGGCCGAGTCCGCCGCGGCGGCCCTGGGCGCCGAAGTGGAGTTCCTCGACGCCGGCGACTACCCGCTGCTGGAGAGCCCCGAGCTGGTCGACCGGCTCGTGCACGTCTACCGGGAGCTGCAGCCCTCGGTCGTGCTCACGCACACCCTCGTCGACCCCTACAACGGCGACCACCCGGCCGCCGCGCGGATGGCCGTGCAGGCCAGGATCCTGGCTCAGGCCATCGGATACGAGGCACCCGGCGAGCCGCTCGGCGCACCGCCGGTCTTCTCCTTCGAGCCGCACCAGAGCGAACAGTGCGACTTCAAGCCGGACGTGCTGCTCGACATCACCCCGGTGTGGGAGCGCAAGGAGAAGGCCATGCAGTGCCTGCCCGCGCAGCAGCACATGTGGGAGTACTACACCGACCTCGCCAAGCGGCGCGGCGTGCAGCTCAAGCGGAACGCGGGCCCGAACCTCGGCCTGGCGCACGACACGCGCGCCGAGGCGTTCCAGCGGCACTACCCGCAGACGACGAAGGAGCTCTCGTGAGCGGCGTCAACCTCAACCGCGTCGTCGTCACCGGAGTCCCGCGCCCGCCGATCGAGCAGGTGGACGAGCTCGCGGGCTTCGGCGTGGCGACGGTGCACGAGGCGCTCGGCCGCGTCGGATACCTCGGTCCCGAGCTGCGGCCCATCCAGCAGGGCGCCAGGATCGCAGGATCCGTCGTCACCGCGCTGTGCTGGCCGGGCGACAACCTGATGATCCACGCCGCGGTGGAGCAGTGCGCCCCTGGCGACATCCTCGTCGTCACGACCGTATCGCCGAACTCCGACGGCCTGTTCGGCGAGCTGCTCGCCACCTCGCTCGCCTCGCGCGGGGTGCGCGGCCTGGTGATCGGCACCGGCGTGCGCGACACCGCGGAGCTGCGCGAGATGGGCTTCCCGGTGTGGTCGCGGCACGTGAGCGCACAGGGCTCGGTGAAGGCGACGGCCGGCGCAGTCAACATCCCGGTGGTGGTCGGCGGCCAGACGGTGTATCCGGGCTCGGTGATCCTCGCGGACGACGACGGCGTGATGACGCTTCCAGCGCGGGACCTGCCGCGCGCGATCGAGGCGTCGGAGGCCCGTGAAGCCAAGGAGCAGGCGACGCGCGAGGCCCTGGCCGGCGGACAGCTCGGCCTCGACCGCTACAACCTGCGTCCGCTGCTCAAGGAACTCGGCGTGCAGTACGTCACCGCCGACGAGTACCGAGAGCTGGCGAAGTGACATGAGCGCACAGGACAGCATCCGATTGAGACTGGAGCTATAGCGATGGTCTGGGATGACGGCATCCGCTGTATCTTAATGCGTGGTGGTACATCGAAGGGCGCTTACTTCCTCGCCGAAGACCTGCCCGCCGACGCGTACGCGCGCGACGACGTCATCCTGCGCGTGATGGGCAGCCCCGATCCCCGGCAGATCAACGGGATCGGCGGCGCCCATCCGCTGACCAGCAAGGTGGCCGTGGTCAGCCCCTCGTCCCGGCCCGACGCGGACGTGGACTACCTGTTCCTGCAGGTCGGTGTCGCAGAGGCCTTCGTCACCGACAAGCAGAACTGCGGGAACCTGCTGGCCGGCGTCGGGCCGTTCGCCGTGGAGCGGGGTCTGGTCACGGTGGCGGGGGAGCGGGCCGAAGTCCGGATCCACCTCGTCAACACCGGGGAGTCGGCCACCGCCCGATTCACCGCTCCCGACGGTCGTGTCGACTACACCGAGCCGGTGCTGCTCTCTTTTGCCGCTCCGGCCGGAAAACCGCTGCTGCCCACGGGACGCGTCCTCGACGTGCTCGACGGCATCGACGCGACCTGCGTGGACAACGGCATGCCGACCGTCGTGGTCAGGGCCGCCGACCTGGGCGTGACCGGATACGAGAGCCCGGCCGAACTGGAGGCGGACGAGCGGCTGACCGAGCGGGTGCGGCGGATCCGGCTCGAAGCACTCAGGCTCATGGGTCTGGGCGACGCGCCGTCACTCCCGAAGATCTCCCTGCTCGCGCCTCCGCGCGAGGGCGGCACCATCAGTACCCGGACGTTCATCCCGGTGCGCGTCCACGAGGCCATCGGCGTGCTCGGGGCGGTGAGCGTCGCGACGGCGCTGCTGCTGCCCGGGGCCGTCGGCGCCGAGCTGGCGCAATCGCCCGGGCCCGGCGAGCCGCTCCGACTAGAGCATCCCACCGGTTCGGTCGACGTCTCGGTGGAACTCGATCCCGAGGCCCCAGAGGACCGGCCGCGTACCCGAAACGCGGGTTTGGTGCGCACCGCGCGCAAGCTGTTCGAGGGAATCGTCTTCCCCCGCCCTGCGTAAGACAGAAAGAAGAACAGGAACAGCCATGTCGACGAACCCCTCGCCCTTCCACGAAGTCGCACACCTCGGCCACGTCGAACTGCTCACCCCGGACCTCGAGGGCAGCGCACGGTTCTTCACCGAGGTCATGGGTCTGCGCGAGTGCGCCCGTGACGGTGATTCGGTGTATCTGCGCACCTTCGACAACTACGAGCACCACAGCTTGATCCTCACCGGTCACGACACCTCGGGCATCCGCCGCACGGCGCTGCGCACGTGGAGTGCCGAGGCGCTCAAGCGGCGGGTGGCCGCGATAGAGGAGTCGGGGCTCGGCATCGGCTGGCGCGAGGGCAAGTTCGGCATCGGCCAGACCTACGCGTTCCGCGACCCGGACGGGCACGAGTTCGACCTCTACTGGGAATCAGAGCACTACAAGGCGCCGGAGTCCTCCAGGCCCGCGCTCAAGAACCAGCCGGAAGCCAAGCCGGCGCACGGCGTGGGCGTGCGGCGGCTCGACCACGTCAACTTCCTGGCGGCCGAGGTGGAGGCGAACGGAATCTTCCAGCGCGACGTCCTCGGCGCCCGCACCAGCGAGCAGATCCGGATGAACGACGGCCGGATCAGCGCGCAGTGGCACCACTTCAACAATAAGTCCTACGACCTCGTCTACACCGAGGACTGGACCGGCAGCAGCGGCCGGCTGCACCACATCGCGTTCGCCACCGACACCCGCGAGGAGATCCTGCGCGCCGCGGACGTGTTCCTGGACGCCGGGGTCTTCATCGAGACCGGCCCGCACAAGCACGCGATCCAGCAGACCTTCTTCCTCTACGTCTACGAGCCCGGCGGCAACCGGATCGAGCTGTGCAACCCGGTCTCCCGGCTGCTGCTCGCGCCGGACTGGGAGACCGTCACCTGGACCGAGGCCGAGCGGGCCAAGGGCCAGGCCTGGGGACTGAAGACCATCGAGTCCTTCCACACCCACGGCACGCCGCCGATCGCGCCTGCCGCGTGACCCTGGCCCGACCGCGGCCCGGCCGCGGCGTGCAACTGTCCGGGGCGAGCGGCCGACCGCCGTCTGATCAGCGGTCGGCGCGGGTCGGGATGGCGCGGTCGAGGACGGTCATCAGCAGGATGAGCCCGCCGATGCCGCAGATGGTGTAGGCGATGACGTGGAAGCCGTGGTCCGTGGTGGCGCTGCCGAAGGCGATGCTGATCAGACTTGAGGAGAAGATCGCGCCGAAGTAGGCGAAGGTGCGGTAGAGACCGGAGGCCACGGCTATCTCGTCGGCTTCGCACTGCTTGTAGAGGGCCGCCTGGTTCGCGAAGCCGCTGAACCCGTTCGCCAGGCCGAACAGCAGCGACATGCCGATCAGCACGAGGACGCCGGAGGTGTGCGTGATGCCGAGCATCACCACTCCGGTCAGCGCCAGGCAGACGCCGGTGAGTACCAGCGGCAGCCGGATCCAGCCGTGGTTGGAGACGAACCGGGCGACCAGGATACTGATGGCCGAAAGCGGCAGCATGATCAGGCCTACCTGGGACGCCGAGTAATGCGCGGCGCCCTCCATCCACTGGCTGGTCCCGTACAGGGCGATGTAGGTGCCGAGCGACGCGAGCGTCTGGCGCAGGTAGGTGCGCAGCAGCCGCCGGTTGCGGGCGAGCATCCTGACATCGATCAGCGGTCGGGCCGCGCGCCGTTCCCAGAGCACAAGCGCGCCGCCCAGCACAGC
>Ga0073928_10002496_pt1 | contig 31418 bp, 26 predicted proteins | sample PaiPotPPA55metaG_FD_76969 | JGI IMG/M metagenome (GOLD analysis project Ga0073928, IMG submission 76969) | Iron sulfur acid spring bacterial and archeal communities from Banff, Canada, to study Microbial Dark Matter (Phase II) - Paint Pots PPA... ...
ACGCCTCACGCCGCGCATCTACAATTTTTCCGGGCACCCCGCATTAACCGCAGTTCCCTAACCACGGGAGGGGTGACATAGTTTCGTTGCAGTTAATACGACATTTTCTCGTTGCAACAACATCATTGAATTGCCAGACGATGAGATTGCGGGCTCGACCGACACCCGAGCTGACCGAGGGCGATACTCCGCGGATTGGTATCCGGAGGACGCTACCATTGAAGTGACGACGACTTCCGGCAGAGCGTGGAGTTCATTGATCGTTTCCAGTTTGCGCGAAAACTTTATTCGATGCAGGGAGAGGTCTTCGCCAGATGGCTCGAAGCGGATTTTCGTTCTGCCGGAAGACGAATTGAGGGCGCGGGAGATCGTACGAGAAATCGAAGAACGCAGACCAACCGAGTAATTTTACTTCAGCGTGCAAGCAACTGGAGGTAGATAAATTCAGGATTTGGCTGCGGTTTTTGCAGCTTGGGTGGCGCGGTACCAGTCGAAGGTGCGCTGTAAGCCTTCTTCCAGGCTTACGGTGGGTTCGTAGCCGAGGACGGCGCGGGCGTGGGAAATGTCCGCCTGGGAGTCGCGAATGTCACCGTCGCGTGGCGGGTCATTGCGGGCTTTGAGAGGCTTGCCAGAGATGGCGCCCAAGGCCGCGACCACTTCATTCAAGTTGACGCGCGTTCCCGTGCCGATGTTGAACACTCTTCCGGAAGCGCGGGGAGCTTCGCAGGCGAGCAAGTTGGCTTGGACGGCGTTTTCGACGTAGGTGAAGTCGCGGGACTGCGTGCCGTCGCCGAAAATGACGGGTTCGGTTTCTTCCAGGAAGGCGGTGCAGAATTTTGCCATTACTCCTGAATAGGGCGAACTGGGGTCCTGGCGCGGTCCAAAAATATTGAAGTAGCGCAGGCAAACATTTTCGAGGCCATAGCAGCGGCCGAATGTCTGGGCGTAAAGCTCGCCGACATATTTCGAGACACCATACGGAGAGATGGGCTGCGGTTGCATATTTTCCGTTTTTGGCAGGGTGGGAGTTTCACCATAGGCGGAAGAAGAAGCAGCGAAGACGACGCGCTTGACCTTAGCATCGCGCGCGGCCACCAGAACGTTGAGGGTGCCATCGATATTGATGCGATTGGTTTCGATGGGATCTTTCATGGAGAAAGGCACGGAGGTACGCGCGGCCAAATGAAGCACGTAATCAGCTTCATAGATGGCGCGACGGATGATCTCGATGTCGATGATGCTGCCCTTGATGAAGGTGATTTTGTTGCGGACTTCGGCGAGATTTTCTTCCTTGCCGCCGGAAAGGTCATCGAGGACCACCACGCTATGGCCGCGGCGCACCAGTTCGTCCACGGTATTGGAACCGATGAAACCGGCGCCGCCGGTCACCAGGTAGCGCATAAGGAAAATCCTCCCCGAAAGGAACTTGCGGCGTCAGGCTGCGATAGAAAAGCCATAAGACCTAGCGCAGACGCGCGGTGCGCGTTTTGATACGCTCAAAGTATGCTGCGACGCAGGCAAAGAAGCCTGGACTGCCGCGAGCGAGATAATTGTACGACGGAAATTTGGAGTGCAAGGTACTGTTTGCGAGGAGCGTCACGCATAGGATATGAGCAATAGGATTACATTGGGAGTGGTGTTCATTGCGGCGCTGGCTGGCGGCGCGGGGCTGTGGCAAATGCACAATCGGAGTGAAGTTTCGCGAGCGTCGGCGGCAGTGGCTGTGACGGCGTCGCAACCGGCAGCAAGGTCGGAAGAGGGTAGAGACAACGGGGCTGCGGAATCATCCAGGGAAATGCCGACTCCTGCAGCTAATGCTGCCAGGCAGCCGGTGGACAAGAAAAAAACTAGTGTGGTGGCTGACGCAGGGTCGCCGTTACGCGCTGGGGAGACGTGGCAATATTCCGCGAATGTTTCGAAGTTGAGTAGCGTGGCGAACCTGCGTTTGAAAGTGGCGGAGAAGCGGAATTTCCTAGGCAAAAACGCATGGCACCTGCAGGCGTTCGCGCACACGGAGAATCCCTTGCGCATGGTATTTGCGCTGGACGACCAGTTTGATTCCTACAGCGACGCTGGGACGCTGGTGAGCATGCAATATGAAATGCACCTGAATGAAAAGGGGCAGACGGTGGATTCGGTGCAGCGCATGTCGCCAGCGGTAAGGGAACCGGCGCCAGCGAATGCGACAGCGGCACGGGTGTTGCCGGGAACGCGCGATCCGCTGGGGATGATGCAGTACCTGCGGACCGTGGATTGGGGGAAGACGCCGGAGGTGCGCAGCCCGGTTTATGACGGGCACAAATTGTACGACGTGCATGCCAGGCTGCAGGCGCGCGGCGAGCCCGTAACGGTGCCTGCGGGGAATTTCAGTACTTACAAGATTGAGCTCCAGGTTTTGGATAATGGCGCGGAAATGAAGGACGCGCACTTTATTTTGTATTTGAGCAATACCGAGGCGCGCTTGCCGGTGCTGCTTGAAGCAGTGATGCCGTTTGCGCTAGCGCGAGTCGAGCTGGTAAAGGCGGAGTAGAGAAACTCCTGCGCGGTCTTGGGTCCTGCGAGTAGCGTTCCGATTTCTCGCAGCTAGCATTTCTTCCAGCGGGCGCGCTTCGTCCAGCGTCACTATCAACAAAGCACAATTTTTTCCCGATGACGCATGACGCGACGGGTGGCGTTGCGGGTGTCGACCACCAGTTTGGCGCCATCCACAATGGCACCGTAATCGTAGCTGGTGTGATCCGTGGCGATGACTACACCGTCGTAGCTGGCCAGCGATTGCGGGGTGATGGGCACGGACTTCATCTCTTCGTAATTGTAATGGCGCATTTTGTGCAGCTGGGGAAAGTACGGATCGTTATAGTCGAAATCCACGCCGCGCTGCTTGAGCAATTCCATGATTTTGAGTGTGGGGGATTCACGCAAATCATCGACATCTTTTTTGTAGGCGACGCCGAGGATCAGCAGTTTGGAGCCTTTGAGACTTTTCTCGTGATTGTTAAGCGCCGCGGCGATGGCGTCGACGATGTGGTAAGGCATGGCGGTGTTCACTTCGCCGGCAAGTTCGATGAAACGCGTTGAGAAATCGAATTCGCGCGCTTTCCACGAAAGATAATAAGGATCGACGGGGATGCAATGGCCACCCAGGCCAGGACCCGGATAGAAAGGCATGTATCCGAAGGGCTTGGTGGCGGCGGCATCGATGACTTCCCAGATATCGATATTCATGCGCAGGCTGAGCATTTTCAGTTCGTTCACGAGAGCGATATTCACGCAGCGGAAAATATTCTCGAGCAACTTAGCCATTTCCGCGGCACGCGTGGAGCTGACGGGAACGACTTTGGCGACTACCTGGGCGTAAAGAGCGAGTGCAGCGCGGGTGCTGGGGGGATTGATACCGCCAACGACTTTAGGAATTTGCGCCAAGCCATACTGCTTGTTGCCGGGATCTTCGCGCTCGGGAGAAAAAGCGAGGAAAAAATCGCAAGGGATGTTTTCGTTCTGCGGGCCAACGGCGATTTTGCAGCTAAGGCCGGTTTTTTCGAGGATGGGTAGAACGAGCTCTTCGGTGGTGCCGGGATAGGTAGTCGATTCCAAAACGACGAGTTGACCCTTTTGCAGATTGGGCTGAATGGAGAGGACGGTCTGCTCGACGTAGCTGAGATCCGGTTCACGGCGTTCATCGAGGGGAGTAGGAACACAGATGATGATGGCGTCGCATTCCTTAAGCTTCTCAAAATCGGTGGTGGCGCCGAAGTGCTTGCTATTCACAAATTGCTGAATCTTGGTCTGCTGAATGTGCTCGATGTAAGATTTGCCGGCATTGAGCATGGAGATTTTTTTAGGATCAGTGTCGAAACCTGTAACTTTGTGGCCCGCTTCGGCAAAACGTAGCGCGAGCGGCAATCCCACATAGCCGCAGCCAATGATGCCTACTTTAAGCTGGGCGCCTTTAAAGAATTCGGGTTTCCGGTCGGTTGGCATGAGTTCGTCGTCTTCCTCGTTTGAGGTTTGAAATTTTCTCTTAATCCGCTGTGCGGCGGTTTATTGAGGTCACAAGGCCACAAGGGCGGCGGCACTTACACATTAAATATAACAGTTTCCGCGAGGACACAAACAGGCTGACTGCATAGGTGTTTACAGCTTGTTTACGGGCTTGTACGGGGCGTTGGTACTCGGCAGCGGGATGAGCGAAGATGAAAATAGATGGCGCAGGCGATCGGTACGCACTCCTATGATTGATTTGCATTGCCACATTTTGCCGGGGCTGGACGACGGGCCAAAAACAATGGAGGAATCGGTGGAAATGGCCAACTCGGCTATCGCCGATGGGACCACCCACCTGGTGGCGACTCCACATTCCAATAGCACACACTTCTTCGATTACCCGAAAATTCGGGCGTTGTGCAAAGAGCTGCAGGCGGAGGTTGGTGACCGGCTGAAGCTGGCAACGGGGTGCGATTTTCACGTGAATCCGGAAAATATTGCGGCGTTGAAGCTGCAGGCGCCGCGCTTCTGCGTGAACCAGAAGGATTATTTGCTGGTGGAATTTAACGAGATTGCGATTCCGCCGGCGATGGACCAGACCTTGCATGAGATGCAGCTAGCGGGAATCCGGCCAATTGTGACACATCCGGAGCGCAATCGATTATTGCGATTGCGGCCGGAACGGCTGGTGACCTGGATACGCCATGGCTGTTACGGACAAGCGACCGGCGGGGCGTTGACGGGGCGGTTTGGCGCGGCGGCGCAAAAAGATGCGATGCGATGGATTGAGGCGGGCTTGATTCATTTTGTGTGTAGTGATGCGCACAACACCAGTTCGAGGCCTATTCAATTGCGGCCGGCGTTTGAAGTGGTGGCGAAAGCGTTTGGAGAAGATAAGGCGCGCGCGTTATTTATAGATAATCCGAAGGCTGCCTTCGAAGGGCGCGACTTGCCTCACGTGCCGGAGTTGCAAGAGGAGCGGGCGCAATCACCGCGGAAACGATTCTTATTTTTTTAGCAGAATCGCGCTCAACAAGACCAGTACCCTGGGGCCTGCGATTAGGGGGATGTGATCAGGAGCCTGTGATTACGAACGACGTAGAGGCAGGCCAGCCCAGGCGTTCAGCAGGCCAAGAATTTCCCTGACTACATCCAAGGCGTCGGTCGTATTGCGCCACCAGTGCTGCGCGTCGAAAGGATCCGGTGACGGGGCGCGGACGATAATGCGGCCTTCGCCGTGAGCCAGCACGCGCCATAGCGTGTGCACGCGGCGCGTGTGCGGCTTGCTGGTAACAATGATCACAGTGCGCAGGGGCGCGGCGTTCAAGGCGAATTTGATGGCGACGATTTCGTCCGCGGTGTTGAGAATGGGCGGCTCGAGTACCTGAATGGCGGCGGGCGGCACGCCTTCGTGAATGAGAATTTCGCGGTCGTAGTCTTCTTCGCCAAGATATTTCAATCCCATCTCTTGCAGCGATTTGCCCGGTTCGGTGGAATGCGAGAGCCAGACTTCCGGGGCGTAGCCAGCGCGATAAAGTTTGGCTGCTTCCAGGACGCGAAGGGGCATACGGCCGCTGAGGACGGCGATGGCCTGAGCGTGGTCGAGAGCATCTTCGACAACGAGCCAGCGGCCCGCGTAAAAGAAACAGAAAATAAAGGCGATCAGGAGTAGAAGGCCCAGACCACTGGAATGACGGGTGTAGCGGCGCGGCGCTACGTTCGCGGGCGCAAAACTATTACGAAAAGTCATTAGGGTGGACGCATCGTATCTTGCGATGGCGAGGTGGTCAATCGGAGGAGCGCAGGCTACACTGGCGAATCGACATTTTTTGGAGGATGAATGCGTGCGGTAGTCACGGGTGGAGCGGGATTCCTGGGATCACATTTGTGTGACCGGTTACTTGCCGAAGGCTGGGAAGTCCTGGCGGTGGATAATTTCATAACCGGGGCGGCAGAAAATGTCCGGCATCTCGCCAACAACGCGAAATTTAAATTGGAAAACAAGGATGTAAGCAAAAACGACGCTCTGCAGGTGGATGGCGAAGTGGGTTATGTGCTGCATTTCGCTTCGCCCGCGAGTCCTCCCGAGTATTTGAAGCATCCTATCGCCACGATGATGGCGGGATCAATCGGGACGCAAAATGCGCTGGAGCTGGCGATGCGTAAAAAAGCGAAGTTTGTGATGGCTTCGACCAGCGAATGCTATGGCGATCCGGAAATGTCACCGCAAAAAGAAGAGTACTGGGGGCATGTCAATTGCGTGGGGCCGCGCTCGGTGTATGACGAAGCCAAACGCTTCTCCGAAGCGATGACCATGGCATATCATCGGCATCACGGAGTTGATACGCGCATTGTGCGGATTTTCAATACGTATGGACCACGCATGCGGCTGAATGACGGGCGCGCCCTGCCTAACTTTGTGTTTCAAGCGCTCAGCGGGCAAGCTCTGACGATTTACGGCAATGGAAAGCAGACGCGTAGTTTTTGCTACGTGGATGATTTGATCGATGGAATTTATAAATTGATGCTGTCAGACGAACACATGCCGGTAAATATGGGCAACCCGCAGGAGATCACCATACTGGAGTTCGCGGAAACCATTCGCAAACATTTCGATAATGTGCCGCAGATAATTTTTGAGCCGCTTCCGCAAGATGATCCCAAGCGGCGCTGCCCGGACATCGATAAGGCGAAGCGCATCCTGAAATGGGAGCCGAAAATAAATCTGGAAGAAGGATTGAAGCGAACGCTGGCGTATTTCAAACAGGAGTTCTCACTGCAGCAAAGCGTCTGATTTTGGGATTAAGAACCGGAGGAGGTGCGTCCGGAGCTGAGAGCTTCCCTGCCAAAAGAATAATATTCGAAGCCCAGTTCGCGCATGACCGCGGGCGAATAAAGATTTCGTCCATCGATGACCAGCTTGCGAGACATCAGCTTTCCGGCGCGAACCCAATCAAGGGTGCGGAAAATATCCCATTCAGTGCAGACCAGCGCAGCGTCCGCGTCGCGCAGAGCTTCGTAGGGATCTTCATGATATTGAAGCTGGGGAAATGAAGTTTTTGCGCGGTCCATGGCCTCGGGGTCGCAGGCTCGAATGTGAGCGCCGTCGTCGATCAGCCGTTTTACAACTTCCAGCGCGGGGGCGAAACGGATGTCATCAGTGTTGGCCTTAAATGCCAAGCCGAGCACGGCGATACGCTTGCCTTTCAAAATCCATAAAGCCTTGCGCACCTTGTCGAAATAACGGTCGATGCGCTGCTTGTTGACCTTTTCGGCGGCTTTGAGGATTTCGAAGTCCACGCCGACGGAAGCGGAAAGATGAATGAAGGCCTGCAGGTCTTTGGGGAAACAAAAACCGCCAAAGCCGAGCCCGGCTTTGAGAAATTGGCCGCCGATGCGGGGATCGAGACCCATGGCGTGGGTCACTTCATCCACGTTGGCTCCAATTTTCTCGCAAACGTCGGCAATCACGTTGGCGTAACTTATTTTCAGCGCGAGGAACGAATTGGAGGCGTGTTTTATGAGCTCGGCGCTATTGATAGAGGTGACTAGAAAAGGGGCTTTGTGTTCAACCGGGCATTCGCCCTGGTGCACCGGACAACGAAAGCGACGTTCGAGGATTGGTTCGTAAATCTCACGTAACTGCGCGGCGGAAATATCGTCTTCCACGCCGACTACGATGCGGTCGGGATGAAAAAAATCGGCTACGGCAGTACCTTCGCGCAAGAATTCAGGATTGGAGGCCACGCGAAATTTGATGTCCCGGTTGCGCGAATATGCGCCCAGGACGTTATGCAGCTCGAGTCCAGTACGGGCAGGCACAGTGCTTTTCTCAATCACCAGCTTTGAGGTTTGGGCTTCTCCGGCAATTTGACGCGCGACGTGGTCAATAGCGGAGAGGTCTGCTTCGCCATTTTCCCTGGGAGGTGTGCCAACACAAATAAAAATCGCGTCTCCTGCGCGAATGGCTTCTCCGGCGTCGCAAGTATAAGAAATACGGCCCGCTTTGCGGGCGGATGCGAGGATGGTATCGAGGTGGTGTTCGTAAATGGGAACGATTCCGGCGTTGAGCTTGGCGATACGCTCGGAATCGATGTCCGTGCAAATCACATCGTGTCCTGCTTGCGCGAGACACGCAGCAGTCACCAGTCCCACATAACCACACCCGATTACGCAAATATGCAAGGTGAAACTCCCTTTAAACAGAATGGAAAGCGCGGGGACAGAGCGCTAAACAGGCTCGCTATTATCATCGCAGAACGGCGCGCAGAAAGGCAGATGCGAGCTGTTAAAAGCCCTTTAGCGAGCTAGTGATAGAGCGGATGCCATTTTACTTTCTGCCACGAACTTAGGTTACGAATTTCGCTTGCCCATCAGCAGGCCGCGCAGCCCGAGAAGCACCAACTGCGGCTGGCGGCGAATTACGTTCCACAACAGGCGGGTGGATTCGTCGCGGTTAATCTGGCCCAGCGATGCGCGGGTGCTCGCGTCCAAGAGGTCAACCAACTGCGAATAATCTTTCTGCTGAAAATGGTGCAGCGTGCGGCGGATGAGCCAATGGGTGCTTAATTCACGGCGCAGAGCGCGCAATTCAGCGCTACGGCCACGGTGCAAAATGGACTGCGCCACACCCAGGGCGCCGCGAAAGCCGGTTACGATGCCGCCCACGGTGGAAACTTTCACTTGCGCAGCGGCGTCCCCGACCAGATAGACGTCGCCGTTGCCCACGCGCTTACGAACAGGTACCCACTTGCGATAGACGGGGATGCGGGCTCCCTGCCACTCGAGCGGCTCGAGATGTTTTTTTTCAAGGAAGCGTTCGAAGCGGCGCTTGGTGTCGCTGCCCTGTTCGCCGATCACGCCCAAAGCCCCGCGTTCGGAGGATTCCGGAACCAGCCAATAAAAATAGGGAGTATCGTCGGGGACAAACCAAACGCGAGTCGTGTCAACGGGACAATCTTTGGGCAAGCGCACGATGGCTTGCATCAAGGGGACAGTTTCAATGGGCGGCCAGCCTGCAGTGCGTGCGACCCTGCTGGTGGCACCGTCGGCGCCGACGACGCTGGCGGCGTGCAATTCCTTTTGCTGGCCGCCGGTTTCGGTTTTCAGGCGCAAGCCGCTGGAATTGGGGCCCATGCCGAGGAAGCGAGTATCAAAGGATAACTTTGCGCCGGATGCCTGGGCCTCGCGAGCGAGTGCGGGGATCAGCCGGGAACGTTCGATAATCAGATCGGGGTTGGACAGGGCAATCTGCGCGGAACGGCCGTCGGTATACAGTTCGAAGCGCCGAATTTCATTGATGATGCTCTCGCGGGCAGCGGCACCAAGCTGGTCACGAAAATGACTGGTGACGATCAGGGTGCGGTCAGGAGGGTCGAAGCAGGGCTTGGATTCGAGGACGCGAACGCGGCGGCCGCCGCGCGCTACTGCAGCAGCAGTGTACAAACCTGCGGCGGAACCGCCGACAACGATTACTTCACCATCTTCCCGGCGTGACCGGGAATTATTATTTATGTGTGCCACCGTTTGATTTGCCCAACCGACGCGGGTGTCTTGATGCTTCAGCACGAAATCACAACACTAGAAATGGTATGGCCCTTCGGTCCGCCCTTTTGGGGAACTACGCGATGATTGGGATAGGACGCCCAGAGAGAGTATAGCGAAAATTCACGGGACAAAGAAGCAGGGCTGAAAATAGAATTTTTTTTCACTGACGGCGACACGCCAAAAACACTGAAAACTTTATAGCCAAAGTCAGGGGTATTAATTTTGACTGTTGATGTAGGTAGATTTTGGGGTATCGATCTTTCAATCGGCCTATCAATCGGCAAACTGGTTCAGCGTGGATTTTTCCGCGGGAGTTTCGGTTTTGTCCTGGCGTTCGTAGGGGGCGCGTTCCAAGTAGGCTACGCCGGCGAAAATGAGAGCGAGAGTGATGACGCCGACGATAGCGGCGCCAAGAGATGGCAGATAGCTGACCACCAAGGCGGTAGCCCCGCTGAAGGCGCCTAGGAGATATAGGGAGAGGACTGAGCCGCGATGGCCTAGGCCAAGGTTCGACAAGCGATGAGCGGCATGGTCTTTGCCCGGTGTTGCGAAGGGCAGCAATCCGCGGCGGGCCCTGGAAATAGTGACGAGCGTGGTGTCAAAAATGGTCACGCCCAGGATCAAAACCGGAACAAGCCAGCTGGCGAGCGGCGCGGCGTGTTCCAGTCGCAACTTCAACGCCAAGGTGGCCATCAGGAATCCGAGAAACATTGCGCCACCGTCACCCATGAAGATTTTGGCGGGCTTGAAGTTCCAGCGCAGAAAACCGGTGGCGGCTCCCAGAACTGCGGCAGCCAGGGTAGCGACGAACGTCTGCCCATTTAAATAAGCGATTATGGCAAATGAGGCAGATGCTACGGCGGTTATTCCGGCGCACAGGCCATCCATGTGATCAAGAATGCTAAATGAGGCGGTGATGCCCACCACCCAGACAACGGTTAAAACGGCGTCGAGAATATAACCGCTGCGTCCACCTAGCAGAACGCTGAAAAGTTGCGCGTGAATGCCGGTGATAAGCAGGGTCACGGCAGCTACAGGCATGCCAATAAAAAGCTTTACCTGGTGATGGAGCCAACCGCGGTCGTCGAGTATGCCCACGGCAGCGACCAGCGAAGCGCCCGCGAGGATTCCTTCAATCTGGGCGCGCGCGGGACCTCCGAAAACGAACAGCACGGCAATCATGACGGCGCCGTACATGGCCAAGCCGCCGAGCAGTGGAATGGGCCTGAGATGAACCTTGCGTGGTCCGGGCAGATCAACCATGCCAACGCGCAGTGCCAAGGCGCGCACGGGAACGACAAGCAATAGAGATGCAAGTAGCGCGACAAAAAACGCGAGCAGGCCTGCGGCCATGCAACCTCATGAAATGGAAGTGAACGACGACCCGAGAGCCACGTTCACGTAGTTTTGCCGGATTGGGTGTCCGGCCCCCAAGGTAAAATCGCTGCCCCACGCAGCGTCAATTACCATACTTAGTAAATCAGCGGGCTACAAGCCCGGAAATTACTGTAGTAGACGGGCGGTAATACATAATTAATTAACTCATGTTTTAGTGCCGTCGCACGGGAGTGGGCGGGGCCGTTTCGCTGGTTTTATTGGAGGGGTGCCAGGCCTTCGACAATGCCTGCCAGCGTATTCAGTTCGTTGGCGCGGGTGTATTGGACGGCCGCTTCCTGGGCGGCTTGACACATGGCTGCGAGGGCCGCGGGATCTGCCGCGATGCTGCGGACGCTGGAGACTAGTTCGTCGGCACTGGTGGGACCCGCGCAGATGGCGAAGCCGTGGCGGACGCCGAGGGCGGCAACGTCGGTCTCAGGGGCGGCGACGGCGACGATGGGTTTTCCAGCGGAGATGATGCCGAACATTTTGCTGGGGACGACGACGCCCTCGAGACCTCGCTTAATGGTGACGATATGGGCGTCGGGGGCACCGAGGACGGAAGGAATGTCGTGGCTTGGGAAGAATGGCAAGAAGCGGACGTTGGTAACGCCGGCTGCCAGATTTTCCAGGCGGGAGCGCTCGGCCCCGTCACCAACAAAGACAAATCCGATACTTTCGTTTTCGAGTTTGCGCGCGGCAGCGATGATGGTGTCCCACGCGCCGTAAAAACCTAAATTGCCGGCGTGGAGAAGGACGAAGCGAAAATTTCCGCGGATGGAGCGGGTTACTTCAGGATTTAGAGCAAGTGGCGGCGATCCGGCGGGAGGGGTGTCGACACCGCTGCGCACGATGAAAACTTTGGTGGGATCGATGGCATGGGGGCCTTTGGGGCCCTTGGCGATGACGCGGTCACGCATATCGTCGCCAAGTACGATAATGCGCGTGGCGCGGCGCAGCGCCCAACGATGAAGGCGTTCCCAGAATCGTGTGAGGAGGCCGGGCGCCACAATGGAACCGGCGACAGCCATGTCGGGATACAGGTCTTGAATGTCGTAGAGCAGAGGCTTGCGTTTTAGAACGGACAGATATGCGGCTACGATACCGTTGAAGGGCGGATCGGTCATCGCAAAAATTACGTCGCAAGGAATAAAAAACGCGCGCCAGAAGGCGAGCTTCACGTAGGTGAGGTAATTCAGAATGCGACGGTTCATTTGTATGCGCGGGTAGTCCGTAGAACCTACGCGAATGACCGTGAAGGCACCGGCGTCGCTGGCAGTTTCGCCGATTGATTGCGCGCTCCTGCTACTGAGGCGTTCTGTTTGCCACAGCTTCCACGGGCGGCGTTCCGTTGGATCGTAGGATGGGCGGCCGCAGACGACGGTGACTTCGTGTTTTTGCGCTAGGGCGTGGACCATGGACTCAGCGGATTTCGCGGTGGCCGAAGTATCCGGCGGAAAATACAGATTCAAAAACAAAATGCGCATAGGCAGATTGTACAGGTATGGGCTTGGGTGTCAGTGCGCGGGATTTCGGAAGGTTATAAATCGGCAATCGATCGGGCATTCTCGTTCCGAGGGATGAGCGCTGCGGTTACTGGCGGGTGACCAGGAAATCGCCGAGGACGAGGGCATCCATTTGAGTACGCAAGAAACAGTCGATGGCTTCTTCAGGGCGGCAGACGATGGGCTCGTTGTCATTGAAGGAAGTGTTGAGAACCACTGGGACGCCAGTGAGATTTTCAAACGCTTTGATAAGTTGCCAGTAACGCGGATTGGCTTCACGGGTGACGGTTTGCAGCCGGCCGGTACCGTCGACGTGAGTGGGCGCGGGAATTTTGTCGCGTTGCGCGAGGCGCACGGAATACGCGAGGGTCATGAAAGGCGAGGGATGTGATTTTTCGAAATAATCGGCGGTGGATTCGGCGAGAATGGAGGGTGCGAAGGGCCGGAAGATTTCGCGATGCTTGATGCGGCGATTCAGAATTTCTTTCATTTCGGGGCGACGCGGATCGGCGACGATGCTGCGATTGCCGAGGGCCCGGGGTCCCCATTCGGCACGGTCTTGAAACCAGCCGAGAATTTTTCCATCGGCAATAATTTGCGCAGTGTTGCGCACGAGGTCCGGCTCAGGGAGTTCTGCGACGGAATAACCGTTTCGCGCCAGCGCGCTCGAATCGATAGAGTGACGCACCTGGTCGCGTGAATACCCAGGACCCCAGTAGGCGTGGTCCATGACGAACGAGCGAGGCTTGCCGAGAATCTGATTCCACACGTAAAACGCCGCTCCCACGGACAGGCCGCCATCACCTGCAGCGGGATGAACGTAGACTTGCTCAAAACCGGTGGAGTCGAAAATTTTTCCGTTAGCGACGCAATTGAAAGCTACGCCACCAGCGAGACAGACGGACTTCATGCCAGTTGCTTTGGCGAGCTTGCGCAACATGCCGAGATAAACTTCTTCGAGGCGCGCCTGCAGAGACGCAGCTAGATTACGGTGGCGCTGCTCGAGCGGCTCGTCAGGATGGCGCACCGGTCCGAGATGGCGAGCCAATTCGGGTGAAAAGAGTTTGCCGAGAGTGGGAGTTTTGTCGGCCTCCGCCCAGCTCATTTCGGGGCCGGTGCGATGGTGAGTGAAGTAGTCGAGGCCCAGACGGAAACCGTTAGCGCCGGAATTTTTATCGAAGCGGACGATGTCGCGGAAGGCCTCCAGCTGATCGGGCCGGCCATAGGCGCCGAGGCCCATCACTTTGTATTCATCGCCGAATTTCAGGAAGCCGAGATACTGCGTGACGGCGCTGTAAAAAAGGCCCAATGAATGAGGGAAAGCGACGGAGCCGTGAATGTTCATCCTGTTGCCCTGACCAACGCCCCACATGGTGCTGGCAAAATCGCCGAGGCCATCGGCGGACAGAAGGGCGGCGGTTTCGAATGGAGAAACAAAAAAACTGCTGGCCAGATGGGCTTGATGATGCTCAATGCGATGAAATTTGACTTTTATTTTTTTTGGGTCAGCGTCGAAGGCCGCGGCGAGCGCTTCTGGAATGCCAGTAAAGGTGGCGAGAACCTTGGCCCGTTGACGCGCGAAGGAAGGCATGCGCAAGGAATAAATTAATTTCGTGAACAGACGCGCGTAGGGATTACGCGGAATACCGACGTGATCGATGTCAGCGAGAGTCAGGCCGGCTTCCTTGAGGCAGAAGCGGATGGCCTGCACGGGAAAGCCGGCGGCGTACTTTACGCGATTGAAACGCTCTTCCTCGACGGCGGCAATCAATTGGCCGTCGCAAACAATCGCGGCGGAAGCGTTGCCGTGGTAAGCATTAATTCCGAGAATGTTCATGGAATGAAGATCAGTTTACCTTAGGCAAGGAGCTTATGCAGGAAGGTGCCGGCGGCACCACTCGTTTAAGACGTAAAGCGACCAAGGGCGAGACCAGGAAGTTTTGCCCGCGAGAAAATCGCTCCAAACCGCGCGAACCCCGTCAAAATGTAAATGCTGAGCCAGGCTGGAGGATGGCGAAGCAAAACTGGCGTCCAAGCGAGAGCGCAAGGGGCCACGCAGCCATTCTTCCCACGGCAACGTGAAAGTTCGCTTGCGCTGCGCGAGAATTTCGCGCGGCAGCACATCGCGGAGAGCTTCAACGAGAAGAGCCTTCTGCGAGCCTGGCTTGCTACGCGCGTGGTCGGGCAAGGCGCTCACAAATTCGACCAACGGAGTATCGAGAAGAGGCACGCGAACTTCCAAAGAGCGCGCCATGCTGACGGAATCGGTATCGCGCAGCAGAGTGCTGGCCATATAGGTGCGCATTTCGAGCCAGGAAATTGCCGCGACGGGCTCCAATTTTGCGGCCTCATCGGCGACGCGCTGGAACCATGCGAGCCAGGTGGGATCGAGGGTGACACCATCGGCGCCGATGACGCTGACGCGGAAGCGCGGATCGACAAGATCGTTGAGTCGGCCACCGGGGGGAAATAAAGCGCGCGCAAAAAAATACAGGTGCGGTAAAACGCGGGGATCGGTCCACGCGGCAGCGGCTTTAGAAGCGGCGTCTGATTTGCCCGCGCCTCCGAGAATGCTGCGCAACATGGGTGCCAGGACTCGCCGAAGTGGCGCAGGCAGAAGTTTCGCGGTTTGCGCCAATTTATTCAAACGCGGAACGTCGGAGAAAGTAGAGTAACCGGCGAAAAGTTCGTCGCCGCCCAATCCTGAAAGGGCAACTTTCAATCCAACCTGGCGTGCAGCCCAGGAAACGAAATAGGTATTGATGCCGTCCATAGTGGGCTGATCGAGGGCGGCTAGCGCCTCATCGATTCGCGACAAAATTGCGGCGCCGTCGAGAGGCACTTCGGTATGCTGCGAGCCGCAGCGGTCCGCGACAACGCGGGCGAGGGCCGCTTCATCGAAAGTTGTTCCTGGAAAAGTCAGGGTGAAACTTTGGATGCCGGCCTTGGCTCGGCCGGCCAGCATGGCGATGGCGCTGGAGTCGAGGCCACTAGAGAGAAAAAGTCCCACCGGAACGTCGGCGATGAGGTGCGCTTCGACGGCGTCTTTTAGAAGCGGGCGCAAATGACTTGCGGCGGCAGAAAATTCCCTGGGGCGGTTGGGATCGCGAGCGGCAGAACTGCGGGTAGCGTCGTACCAGGGGCGAGCGCGAGGAACGCGGCGGCGCTCGGGAATGTACATCAACATTTTGTGGCCTGGCGGCAGGGAGAAAACACCTTCAAGAAGAGTGACTGGCTCAGAAACGCTGCCGAAAAGAAGATAGGCGGTAAGCGCGTCCTGCGAAATTTCTTGGGGGCAAAGACCGGAGGCCAGCAAAGCGCGGATTTCCGAAGAAAATGCGAAGCCATCGGGAGTCTGAGTGTAGTACAGGGGCTTGATGCCCAGCGGGTCGCGTGCCAGAAAAAGAATGGGCACAGTGGCATGGCGCCGTCGCAAATCGAGCAGAGCGAAGGCAAACATGCCGCGCAGCTCGGGGAGACAATCTTCGCCCCATTCTTCCCAGGCATGCACGAGGATTTCGGTGTCGGACTGCGTGGAGAAGCGATGGCCGCAGAGTACAAGAGCTTCACGCAAGCGGCGATAGTTATAGAGTTCGCCGTTAAAAATTACGGCGAGATCGCGAGTTTCGTTCCAAATGGGCTGATGGCCACCGGGCAGATCGATAATAGACAAGCGGCGCATGCCCAGAGCGAGACCGGGCGCACGTGGTTCGTCCAAGATGAAGCCCTCGCCGTCGGGACCACGGTGAGACATGGCGGCGGTCATAACACGGACACGCGATGGGGTGTCTTGCTTAGGAGCAGCGAAGGCGGCGCCACAAATTCCGCACACGCTATTCTTCTATCTCAGGAGGAGAGAAAAAGGTAGCGCCAGCGCGAACAATGTGGCGGCGGAAGTGAAAACGGGGCACGCGCAAACGATGGTCGGCGTACCAGGCGAGCAGGAGGCGAACAAGAAAGAAAAAAATGAAGAGCAAGGAAGAAATGAAAAAGAAAAAGAACGATTCGCGCTCAAGCAGCAGACTCCAGTCAAAATCTTCATCCCAGGAGGGATAAATCTTTCGCAGGAGGTAGCGCAGGCCGAGACCATCAAGGGGCAGCCGGGCGAGGCGTACATGGGCGAACTTTTGATAACTATAGCTGGGAATATAGCCTGGGATGGCGCCGGTAGCTTGCGCGAATATGGCGGGATTCTGTAAATCCTTGCGGGTAAGCGTATGACCTTGCGCATCGCGCAGGATAGTCCGATAGGTGGGATCTACGATGATCCAGCGGCCATCGACGAGCACTTCGGCGACCACATGCTTGGTAGTGTATTCCGGAGTGAGCAGAAGGAGACGGCGAGCGGTGAGGCCGGCACTGCGGGAGAGATTCAAGAAAGCATTGGTGGCGGTGCCGCAAATGGCGAGCAGTTGGCTGTAATTCAGGGTGGTTTCGGGATCGCGGATGGAGAGTTCGTCGAGGTGAGGAGCGAGGGGACGAGGAGCACCGCTGCGGATCCAAGTCAGAATGGCATCGATTTTTTCTTCGGGCGTGGCCGGGCTGGGAACAATGGCGTCCGAGAAGCCCTTGAGGTAGCGGCGCACGGAATATTCCCAAGCGGTGGAATAACCGACGAATAAGAGTGAAGCGATGAGCAGAACATTTACTGTTCGCCACAGTACGCGAAAGATGGCCGCTTGGCTGGGGATCACAAAGGGCACTGTCTACTCCATGGACCGGGATAAGGCGCCGGAAGCTGCCGGCGTCGTCAGCGTTGCATACAACGTTTCCATTTGCGATACAGGTTCTTCCCAGTTCAGGCGAGAGGTGAGCTCAGCGCATCCGGAAACGAATTTTGCGTGAAGCTGTGGATCACGAAGCAAAAGTTCCAGCGCGTTTGCAATGGACGTTGCGTCGTGTGCGGCCACCAAGCCAGCGACATCTTTAAGCAGCGGAGCAATGCCACATTGCTCAGTAACTACCACCGGTGTTGCGGCGGCGACGGCTTCGGCGGCGGTGTTGCCAAAGTTTTCGTTTAGGGATGGCAGCACAAAAACGTCGGCGTCACGATAGGCAGCCCACTTATCATCGCCATAGAGTGGGCCTGAAAATTTTACGCGCGCAGATATCCCGAGACGGGAAGCGGTAGTAGTGAGATGCTGTTGCATGGAATTTTCATCTGGTCCCGCGAACACCAAGATCAAGGTATGTTCCCCAATTCGTTCTGGAAGGTTCCCGAAAGCCTGAAGCAATAATTCCGGACTTTTCTTCGGCGACAAGCGGCCCAAAAACAAAATCAGCCGGGCCTGTTCAGGAATGTCGAGAGAGGCCCGGAATTTGCCGCGCAGCGGCCACGCGGCGGGCGACTCAACACCATTCCGACGAAGCACGATTTTCTGGGGTGCGACGCCGGCAGCAGCTAACTCCCGAACTTCCAGGTCTGAGGTAGCGATGACGGCACGGGCGCCGGCAAATAATCGCTTACCAACAAGATGATGATACATCCGTTTGAGCCATAGGTTCCGGACAATCGGCACGAACATGCCGATGGGCTCGATTACGTAAGGCATGTTTCGTGCCCGAGCTGCGGCTGCCACGGGGGAGCCCAAAAGATCGTAGATGCCAAAGATGTGGACAAGGTCAAAATTCTGCAGACGCGCGCGGCAGTAACGCTTCAGCGCGGGATTCCAACTTAGCGCGCGGTAGCGAAACCAGCTGGGCAGATATATGGATTGGACGCCACCTTCGGCATGACGCCAGCCGAAGGGCGAACGGTCCCAGCCGAGAGCTTGAAGATCGGCTTCGGAATGGTGGCGTAAACGCTTTTCAAGGCCCCAATCCGCGGTGAGCACGTTTACGGCGTGACCGCGGCGTGCCAGACCTTGAGCCAAGGCGCGCACTTTTACGGGAGGACCGCCGAATTCCAGAAAAGGAGCGTAGGTTTCGGTGACGTTCAGGATTCGCATTGTTCGCGAAGAATTTTTTTTAACGCTTTAGCGAAGACGCTGAAGCGGAATTCGTGCTCCACACGCTGATGGCCGCGAGCGCCCATCTCGCGCGCGAGAGCTAAATCGGACAGCAGCGTCTCAAGCGCGGTGGAAAGCTGCGGCGCGTCGCCATGCTGCACGAGGTATCCGGTTACTCCATCGAGGATCACTTCCGGCGCGCCACCATGAGCGCCCCCGATGACGGGCTTGCCGCAGGCCATGGCTTCAAGATACACGAGGCCGAAACCTTCGGCCTGGCTAGGCAGCGCAAAAATTTCGCACGCAGAGTAGCACGAGGCCAACTGCGAGTAGGAAAGACCGCTGAGAAAGTGTACGTGGGGGCGCACACCATTTTTTTCGGCCAGATCTTCGAGCCAGTCGCGATCATCGCCTTCGCCGACCATGGCGAGTTGCAGTTCGGGCCAGCGCGGAAGCAAACGCGGAAGAGTGTTGATGAGCGTGTCCATGCCTTTGTAGCGATCGGTGGCGAGCCAGCGGCCAACAGTGAGAATTACTCGGCCGGTGGGAAAGGTGGGAGGAGGAGGCGCTTTTGACGCTGTGGGAAGAACGGCTTCGAATTCCGGATCGAGGGCCCAGGGAAGAACGCGAACGCGCTCGGGCTTCACTTTTTGTTGAGTGATGACGTGCTGGGCAGTGCTTTGACTCGGCGCGAGGACCAGGTTTGCGCGCCGCAAGGATCGGCGGCGCACGGTGGACAGTGGCTCCCAAACCTCAATGCCGTGAGTGCAGATAATTGTTTTCATGCGCGGCGCGGCCAGCCGCATGGTCTGAGTTACCGGGGCTAAATTTGGATGCCCGGCGAGCACCAGCTTTGCGTGGCGGCGAGCAGTGCGAAAAGCGGTGGCGGCAAAGCGGCCCTTGGCGCGCTCGCAGCCGGTGAAAACAAATTCGCGGCCACCTACGGACATGCGGTGAAGTTCCGGCGAGTCATTGAGGCTGAAGAGACGGCATTCCATGGAACGGCTGGCGGCAAACTCCGTAAGGACGGCTGCGATGTGGCGGCTGGCGCGTTGGACGCCGCCTGGCGCGTCCAGTTCAGAAAATATGCCGATGAGCACTGGGTGAGTCTGCCAAGCGCAGCGATGGAACGCAAGCGCGAGTCATTGGAAATCACGAATGTGTTGCGGTCAGGGCCGGGACGATATCGATGAGGCGGTTGAGGTATAGATCCGCGGGATAAGCAACGCGATCATGGATGCCAAAGCCGTAATTCACGATGGCGGAGAGAATGCCTGCATTGCGAGCGGTTTGCACGTCGACTTCAGAATCGCCGATGAGCACGGCTTCGTTGGGCTGGGTGCTGAATTCGCGAAGGATAGTGTTTACACCCAGGGGATCGGGCTTTTTGGTGGCGAAACTATTTCCACCGTAGATAGCTCGAAAATATTTGGAGAGGCCGAGGGCGTTCAGAATGCGCACGCTGATGCGCACGGGCTTGTTGGTAAGCACGGCCATGGGCATGGAGGAAAGTTCGCGTAATGCTTCAGGCACGCCGGGATATGCACAAGTGTTGTCCATTTTGTGTTCTTCATAATGGGAGAGGAAAAATTTCAGCGCGCAGTCGAGCTCTTCGGGATTCGCGTCCTGGCCGAGGGATTTCGCGACCAGCACGGGGGCGCCGTTGCCGACGTAACTGGAAATAGTTTCTTCTGGCAATTCCGGGCGATGCAAGTGGCGGAGAGTGGCGTTTACGGAATGGACCAAGTCGAGTTTCGAATCGATGAGCGTGCCGTCGAGATCGAAAATGAGAGCGCGAACCGCGGGAAAATTTTGGGCGAGCATTGGTATCCAAATATTCTAAAGCATTAAGAAAAAAACAGAAACGCAAGAGAACCGCTGTGAAGTGGAAGTAACTTTTGGAGTGTAACCACTTCCCTTCTACAATCATCGCGTGCATTTCGTGCATTCCATCGATCATCACTTCCTGGCCAGTGTAAGCATCGCGGGGACGTGCCTCGACGTGCTGGGCGCGCTGTATCTCGCATACGATCTGCTGGGCGGGGAGCACGGGCCGCTGCGTTTGCTCACGAAAGCGGTGACGTACTCGATCGTATTTGGTCTCGGTTATGCAATTGGGCTGGGGTTTTTCTTTGGCGTGATTTCCGGTGTTACTACTGGAGTCACGGTGGCAATTGAACTTAACCGGGCGGCGCGGCAGGACAGTCATTACTCGCTACCGTGGGAAGCTCTTTTTAGCGCGATACGCGCGGCGGGTTTTGCCGCGGGGCTTTATCCAATGGTAGGACTGCGATTCGTGGTGGCTTTCGGCATGCTAATCACTGGCGGGCAGATCATCGCGTATTCGCGTGGCATGCGGCCGAGCTTGGACTATGTGTCTGCCCGGCGGCCGCGCCTATCGCGCAGGCAGTTTTGGGGGACGGTGGTCCGAACGGTGGGTTACAGCGCTGCGGCGTTGGTGTGCGGCATTTTCGCGCAGCATCTGGAGCATCCGTGGCGGTTTGCAATTCGTGTTGGAGTGGTGACCGGACTGGTCACAGCGATGGGAATCATCGTCAATCCGTACATCGAATATTATGCAGATAAACTGCCTCAGCGGGCGCTTGGAGTGCTGGGCATTGCGCTTATCCTTTGCGGATTTGCGCTGCAATCCGTTCAATACTGGGTGGCGTTGCTGGATGTGCAGGTGATTTAGCGGACATCGGATTGCGAGCGCGGGTGAGGACAACGTCCGACGACGACTTCGCGTAAACTAGACGACTACTAAATTCAGAAAAATTTCCGGAGAAGACATGGCTAAGGTTTTTCCGTTTCGAGCGTTTCGCTATAACCCGACACACGCGCCATTTGAACAGGTGCTTACGCAGCCATATGACAAAATTTCGCCCACTATGCAGGATAAGTATTACGCAGCCAATCCGCACAATCTGATCACGGTAGAAAAAGGGCGCGTGCATTCCAGCGACGGGCCGGGCAATAACGTGTATACGCGCGCCGCGGCAGCGATACAGGAATGGATTCGCAGCGGCATCGTGGTGCAGGATCCGGCGGCATCGTTTTATGGCTACACGCAGGAATATACCGTGCCGGGAACGAAGGAACGTCTTACGCGGCGGGGGTTTATCGGGGCCGGGCAGCTGGAGGAATATTCCGCAGGCGTGATTTACCGTCATGAACATACGCTTTCGGGGCCAAAGGCGGACCGCCTGGAATTGTTGCGGCACACGCAGATGTCCGCCGGGCAATTGTTCCTGATTTATTCGGATGCGCAGAAACGCGTGGATGTGGTGTTGAACGAAGCGGAAAAGTTGGCGGCTCCTGCAACGGAGATGACCGATGAGTATGGAGTAATTCACCGGCTGTGGGTAATTTCCGATGCGGAACGGGTGAAAGCAATTCAAGAAGCGATGGCGGACCAAAAATTGGTGATCGCGGACGGGCATCACCGCTACGAGACGGCCTTGAACTATCGAAATGAGCGCCGCACGCTGACGGGGAAGACGATTGCAGACGCTCCGTACGAGCGGGCCATGATGACGTTTATCAATACGCGAGGAGCGGGGTTGACGATTCTTCCGACACACCGTGTAGTTGCAAAATTGCGGGAGTTCAATTGGCCGGGATTGCGCAGGCACCTGGAACCGTGGTTTACGGCGGAAAGCATCGAGTTTAGGGAGGACGGCGAAAAGGGTAAGGCACGAGAAGAGTTTGTGCGGAAGCTGTCGGCGGCGCGAAGACAGCGGGCCATTGGGGCGTATCCGGCGGTGGCGGACAAGCAGAAGCGTGCGTTTTATGTGCTGACGCTGCGCGACGGGGTGGATTTGAGCCGGCTTTTGCATAACGTTTCGCCGTTGCAGCGAGAGCTGGACGTGGTGCTGTTGCATGAGGGAATTCTGGAGCCCGGATTGGGGATCACGCCACAATCGGTAAAGGCGGAGGCTAATCTGAGTTACGAGCGGGAAGCCGGGGCGGCGCTGGATGCGGTGGACAGCGGTGCGGCGCAGATTGCTTTTTTGCTGAACGCTTGCGATGTAGAGGAAGTGGTGAAAATTGCCACGGCTGGAGAAGTGATGCCGCAAAAGTCCACGGATTTTTATCCGAAGCTGATGAGCGGAATCACAATGTATAGCGGGGATTCGGAACGAGCGTAATGGTGTGAGCGAATACCATGGCGCAATGGTCGTGCGCAAAAGCTCCACCCGCAGGAACGGCGAGCGTGGCTTTGCGCTGCAGCAATTAAGAGAAGTTGCGGCGTGTGCTCAAAAGTGAGGGTTTAACGGTTCGGCTTTGCTTACTTGAAGCTGGCTACGGCTTCGGATTCGCTGTTATACACGTCGAAAACTGTCAGCAGCTTGGTGATCTGCAGGACTTCCTGGAACTTGGCGCCGAGGTGGCAGAGCTTAAGAGCGGCGCCTTGTGACTTGGCGCTATGATGCGCGGCTACCAAGGTACCGAGGCCGGCGCTGTCGATGAACGTGACATTGGCCATGTTCAGCACGATTTTCTTTTTGCCTTCAGCCACCAAAGCCTTTACCCGTTCGCGCAGTGCGTTGCTTTCTTCACCGAGTACGATGCGTCCATCAAGAGCTACCACGGAGACGCCGTCCACTTCGCGATTCGTAAATTTCAATGCCACTTTAGTTTCCTCCTCATCGAAAACAGGGTTCCGGAGCTAGATGAACCGGCGCCGCGAAGCTTATCAATAATAGTCCGCGCAGGACATGTAATAACCGCATACCGTACAAATCAGCTTGCAACGGCGGGATTCAAGCCGCTGCGAGCAGACGGGACAATAGTGCGAAGCATGTTCGTAAGGCGCGACCGCAGAAGGAGAAGCATTCGGAGAATGCATCGAATGATCCGGCTGGCGAGCGTCGTAGATCGGCACCTGCTTCGTGGTGGATTGCACGGTTGGAAGGTTATAGCACATCCCCGGAAAACGGGGAAGCGTTGCGAGTGGCGGTTCGTGGGTCACGTTTTGGATTTTGGTTTTGCAGTTTCTGCCAATTCACGTCACATTACGACGCCCAATGGCAGCTATGACAGGGTTGCCGACCATCCGTAACAGACCTCTCGGGAATCGCAAATCATTTGCTCGAATCAGCGACCAAACTGCCCCTTGAAGCCGGTCTTCCATGAACCCAAACGGTAACAATGGTGTCGTACGCTTCCACGCTTTCTAACGGGGATTTTTTTAGCAGGACGAGATTCGCAATTTTCCCCCGTTCGATAGTTCCGAGCTGTGAATCGAGCTTGAATTCCCGTGCGTTATTGATGGTGGCGGCCCTGAAAATCTGTTCGAGAGACAATCCGGCCCTTTGAAGCTGCTGCATCTCCAGATAACCGTTCAAGCCGGGCAGATTTCCATAGGTAGGAGCCGAAGGAGTATCCGTGCCAAAGAGGAAGTTGGCATCTTTGCCTGCCAGGTAGGCAACCACCTGGTGCACACGGCGGACAGGACCATGATCGAATCCTTGAAGCACGGCTGCGTCCGGCGCATTGTCCTCAGCTATTTCTCTTTTGAACCACTTACCTTGCGAAGAGTTGAACCACTTCAGCATTTCCGCAGGGATGACCTTGGGGATCGCATTCATGTTCAGATATTCGGGGTCAAAATACGCACGCAAACCTTGCATGACCTGAATAGTCGGTTGATATCCAATTTTCTCTTCCGCTATCTGATCGAGAACTTTCTCGATTTCCGGAGGGAGATCCGTCTGCTTGTCGAAGTCTCCCCAATTCCACATTCCATGGGCGATAACGTCAACGTGCCCGTCGAGGGCAAATTTCTGAGCTGCAAAGGAATTGGCATGCATCATCAGCACCAGGCCGGTTTGAGTTGCAGCCTTGCGGACGGCCGCCAAAACGTCCAGGCCCATCACCGGCAAGTTCCTGTCTCCCGCGAAGCCGCGTTCGAAATAAGTTTTAACGCAAATTCCGCCCGACCCCTTGACTGCGGCTACCGCTGCGGCGGGAGTGTGGTCTCGCGGCTTGTATTGAGCGGGAATGCTGGAGGCTTGGTTAGGGTCATAGATGAAATTGGGAAACAGTTGGAATCGTGCTTCAGGTGGCGCAAACGACATCGGGTATCCGTTGGCAAAAGGCAAAGACTCCCCGCAGTCATACAAGTCCGGGTGTAGCGGAGCCTGCCTGAAGTCGTCCAACACCCGGCGATCGACCACTGCCAAGTCGACGAGGGTGGTGTAGCCGAAGTAAAGATAGGAACGCGGAAGCTGTTTGAAGTATTCCTTGATCCACGTGGGTTTGGCTTCGGCCGGACCAAAGTTCACCTCAGGCCTTATTCCAGGAATAGAAGCTAGATGGACGTGCGAGTCGATCAGGCCCGGAATAAGATACTGTCCTTCTCCGGAAACTACCGTTGCGCCGGCAGGGTTCTTCGCTCCCGCCTTTCGCTCGACGCGAACGATGCGTCCGTTTTCGATCAACACGCTGCCCTTCTCGATGTGATCGAGATTCTCTGGCGAAATAATGCGGACGTCAGTAATCCAGGTTCGGTCTGACGCCTGATTTGGGAAGGGTTGAGCAATCGCCGCCACCGGGAGAAACGACGCAAATAAAAAGGGGAATATTTTCATCCTGAGGATCCACCTGTCGGCCACTTGAGCTCCCTAGTATGCGCTCTCGCCGCCCCCACTGCTGAACGTCCATCCGTCATCGAGATACGGAACAAGCCCGGAAAACGTTCTGCCGATCGAATTCTGGCCTAGTGACGGACGATTGGGGGTTGTGGACTTTGACTTCCGTCAGGTAGCGACCTAACATACGCCTCCAGAATTTTTTGTTTACCCCATGATCGGCCAAACCGTCTCGCATTATCAGATTATCGAGAAGCTCGGTGGCGGTGGAATGGGTGTGGTTTACAAAGCAGAAGACACACGGTTGCACCGCTTTGTCGCGCTGAAGTTTCTTCCGCCCGATCTTGCGCGCGATGCGCAGTCCCTGGCACATTTTCGACGCGAAGCGCAAGCATCTTGTGGCTGGACGACCACTTGAGCTCGATCGCCTGCTTTTATTAGCAACTGTCTGCTGCCTTGACAAGGTGCTTTGCACGCAGTTGAGCGAAGCCGTTCTTCTGGCACGCCAAGGCAGGCTTCGCTTAGGCGAAGGCTCCAGAAACGTGGTAAAAGGAGCATACTGAAACCAGTCGTGAAGTTGTTGCATCAAATGGGTAATGGCGGTTCGGACCGCTGGCGGATCCAGCGGGGTTTTTCAGGTGACCAACATGGGCCGAGTACTCTTTCTAGCGGGTCTTTCAACGATTCTCTTAATTGGCAATGCAAATGGTTTGGCGGCACAGGGCCGCGGGGGCCTGGGCGCTGGTGCGGTGCATGGTGGGATGGCGCCTGCGAGGGCTGCTGGACACGTAACAAGTTCGCCGGGAAGTCATTTGGCGATTCCACGATCGCCCAGCGGGCAGCTCATGGCGCGACGCGCGAGCACGTTGCGCGGAACCGCACGGTACAGCGGAAGTGCGAGCGCGCGAGCGCGACAATTCAGAAGCCAGCGAGGAGTTGGAACGGACTTTTCTGAAGATTCCAGCGTGCCGGGACTCGGATTCGATGCCGTGCATGTGGCGGCCACGCGTGGGAACCGCGGGCGGGACCGGGACCGCGGCCGGGGTCGTGGGAACGAATTCGGAGTGCTGTTTCCTTTTTTTGATGGAGGTGGGTATTACGTGCCAACCGGGCCGGACATGACCTGGGATGCACAAGGTGACGGGCAAGCGGTGGACGACGCGGAAGCCCAAGGTCCTGGCGGAGATGATCGTCCTTATGACCGGGCTCCGCGGATGGGCAACGTGAATCGTCCGCCGATGGAGCAGCCGGGACCGCAAGCTGATGTTCCGGAATATGTGTTTGTGCGGCGGGATGGGACGGTTTTCTTTGCGGTGGCTTACTCGTGGGATCAAGGGTCTTTGCGCTACATTTCGAGTGAAGGAACGCGACGGAGCGTTTCGCGCGACACGCTGGATTTGAAGGCGACACAAGAATTCAATGAACAACGCGGGATGACGTTTCGTTCTCCTGCGTAATTTTCCTGCCTAGTCTGAGCCCAGGGGCTGAAGCCCCGCACTCTGGTACCTCTGCTGAAGCCGCGACCTACAAGCGATCCAGTCGTCAGATTGACGTTCTCGGGTTAGACCGATTCGACTTTTTTGAGGGGCTCGGGCATGACGTAGCCGGATTGCGCCGGCAGGCCGGCACGTTCCAGTTGTACGGTGGTGTGGCCGATGCCGAATTTGTCGGCTACTTTTGCTTGAATGTCGGAGAGAATGCGTTCGCATTCGTCGAGGTGCATGTCCGGGATGCGCGCGTGCAGGCTCAGCGCGTTGTGGGCATCTCCCAGCGACCAGATATGCACGTCATGGACTTCCTGTACGCCGGGAACGGTAAGGATCGCGCGGGCTACGTCTTCCACGCTCATACCCTGAGGACGGCCTTCCAGCAAAATATGCGAAGACTGCCGCAAAATTCCGATGCTGGACCACAACACCAGTAAGCCAATCGCAACGCCCAACAAAGGATCGATCCAACTGAGCCCGGTCATATGAATGATAATCGCGCCCGTGATGATGGCAATATTGGAAAGTGCGTCGCCGAAATTGTGCACCAGGATGCTGCGCAAATTCAGATCGCCACGGCCACGCACGAGAGCGAGAGTGATGCCGCCATTGACGGCCAGAGCAGCGAGCGACGTCCAGATCATCCAGCTTTCGACTACCTTGACGGGCGAGCGGAAGCGCTCAACAGCTTCATAACCTAACCATAAAGACAAAAGCACCAGAACGATGGCGTTGGTAAAGGCAGCGAGAATTCCGGCACGGTGATAACCGTAGGTTTTTTCGTCGTCGGCGGGGCGCTGGGCCCAGCGCATCGCCAAATAGGAGATACCCAACGCGGGAACGTCAGAAAGATTGTGCACCGCATCGTTGAGGAGCGCGACGCTGCGGCCCAGAACGCCGCCAAAAATTTCGGCGACAACCAGACCCAGGGTGGCCACCATCGCCCAACCGAGTACAGAAGGCTCTAGTGGCGGATGCACGTGACCGGCGTGGTTGTGGACGTGGGCACCATGTGCATGGCTGTGCACATGACCAGCTCCGCCGTGAACGTGATCGTGGGACTGCGAAGGCATCGGTTCTATTCTACGCGGGTCGCGCTCATGAGTGCAGTAGATGGCCTGCGATAAGAATAAGTGAAGAGTAACCATCAGGCGCAAACCGGCTTATTGGGCAGTTTGACACCGAGTCACGCGAATTGATTGACGGTCTGGCCAGCGACTGCCACGATGACAGCAGCCTGCGGAAGCACCTGAATGTTTACTTAGTTCTTGCGTTGAATTTGATCGCGGGATATAGCGGTGTTCGCGAGGGCTGTAGGGTTTAAATAAATGGGTGAGGGGACTGCCAAATTGAGTTTTTGGGGTGTGCGAGGATCCACGCCAACGGTGGACCCGGGCACGTGGCGCTATGGCGGAAACACACCTTGTCTCGAGCTGGTAACTCCGGACGGACTACAAATCATTCTGGATTGCGGGACGGGACTGCGAATGCTGGGCAGCCGGTGGGGGGCCCCCAACGGAGACAAGGCGCCGGAGACACACATCCTGGTCACGCATTATCACTGGGATCACATCCAGGGGATTCCGTTTTTTGCGCCGCTGTATGACGAAAAAAATCACTTTCACTTTTATAGTTTCCGCTCGAAATATCTGGGACGGGACAGTTTGAAGCAAGTGTTTGAGACGCAGATGGCGTTGCCGTATTTTCCCGTGAATATGTCGTCGATGAATGCCAAACGCAAATTTCAGGAAGTCGATGGAGGGGACAGCTTTCGCATCGGAAAAAACAAGGTGACCGCGCGCTGGCTGAATCACCCGCAGGGCTGCCTGGGTTTTCGCATTGAGACTACGGCGGGAACGGTGGTGTATGCCACGGACAACGAGCCGGGGGATGCCAAGCTGGAAAAAAACCTCAGGGAATTAGCTACCGGGGCGGACATTTTTATTAATGACGCGCAATTCACGCCAGAGCAATTGGCGACCACCAAGAAGGGCTGGGGCCACTCGTCGTGGAAGGAAGGCGTGCACATGGCGCGGGAAGCGGCCGCGACCACGCTGGTACTGTTCCACCATGATCCGGATTCCGCGGACCGCGCGGTGGATACGATTTTGCGGCAAGCGCGCGAAGAATTTGATTCGGTGTTTGCGGCCAGCGAGGGCATGGTCATCACGCTTGGAGCGGCAGGCGATCGCGTGCAAGCGCATATGCCCGGAACACGCACGGCACTCCGGCGTGAAGCGCAGTTTCGCGCGCACATTTGCGGGGTGACGGAAGGCGGGAAACCGTTTGAAGAAGATACGGTGGTGCGCGATCTGTCGCTGCAGGGCGCGCTGATTTCGCTACAGCATTTGCCGCGGCTGCAGTCCGAGTTACAGGTAACGATGGAAACGCCGGGGCCGGATGGATTGCAGACTATGCGGTTGAGGGGCTACGTGGTGCGCATTGATGCGGGAACGGAAAAGGGACACAGCGCGGTGGGGGTGGTTTTTACCGATTAGCGCGGGCGAATTTTGGATTCAGAGAGAATTTTACGAGGTGCGGCGTGTTTGCCGCGCCTTTCTGCTTCCTGGGAGCTTCGCTCGCTCCGCCTTCACGTCTGTTACGCGAATGATCACGCGCTTGCCGAGCACTCTGGCCGCCCTGGTGATCGTGTCGAGTGTTACAGAGACGTTCTCAGGGTCTAATAGCCGATCTAATTGTGATCTGCTGGTGAGAAGCTGCTTCGCCATCGAATGTTTAGTCTTCTGCTGTTCCTGCATGGCTTGTTTTAGCCGCCAGGCAAGTATCCTCTTGATGGCGACCGCCTCGACTTCCTCTCGAATACCTTCTTCTTCCAGAAAACTGTCGAAGGTCGAACCACTGTGGTCCGCTCTTTTACGTTTTTTCCTTGCGTTCGTAGGAGCACTTTGAGGATTACCTTTGCTCCTTTTTTCGACTAGGAATTTGGAGTTCTTGGACACCGAGGCAGTGTACCATACAAGGTACACAGAACTGGCCGCGTAAATAAAAAATCCCCAGGTGCGAAATTCGCATCTGGGGATGAGTTACGAAGTAACGAATCGACGATGCCCTAGCTGGCGACGGGCTTAGTTTGGGTTCGGCGGCGCGGTTGCGGGCTGATCATTGCTCGGTGATGCCGCCGCGTTGACGCTGGATGACGGGTCGTTGGGCGCATTGACGCTAGCGGCTACGGGCTTGGCGGCTTCGCTGCCGAAGCGCGTCAGGTAGGGCATGAAGGGAGTGACTTCGAAGGGCATCTTTTCGCGTTCGGCGACGTTACCGATGGGCTTGCTCTTTAATAGCTCGAGGCGGTCGTTCCAGGGATCAAGCTTTACGCGGCCGCCGATGGGCAGCGCGGTAATGGCCTGAGTTTTCTTGTCCGCAGTAGCTGGCGTCGCTACCTTCAAGTCGGCAATGAGCACGCGATTTCCCAAGTGCGCGCTAATGAGGTTGGGAATTTCTTTCTGGCGTGCATTGAGGGCTGCAAGGAAAAGCTTGGCGCTGGCCAATTGATTATTGTACGGAGACTTGGCAAGCAACTCGGCGGCTTTGTTGCTGGCTGCGGTTTCTTCTTCCTGAGTACGCGCAAAACCGAAATGACGGAAGGTATCTTTATCCTGCACGCCCAACAACTGGTCAAAGAAGGCGTAAGACGAATCGAGACGATGGCCGAGAACGATGTGGCCCAGCTCGTGAGCAATCATAGTGGCGAGACTGGCCTCGTCGGGAAGCACGTCGATCAAGCCACGGCTAAGCACGATGGTGTGACCAACCGTGAAAGATTCGAGCGTGGAAGTCATCATGACCCGGCAGCGAACGTCGGGATCGATGTCCAAATTGTTGGTGACTTCCAGGTTGTTGACCACGGTTTCGCAAACTTTGTCGACTTCGCCTTTGGGAGAGACGAGACCGATGCGCTGCAAGCGGTCGATGACGTTATCTTCCGCCTGGCGATCCCAGGAACGCTGGGCCTGGACGGGACTAAGGTCGTTAGTGTTCTTGGTTTCATCCTGCACGGGAGTTTCGACCAGGATTTTGGTCAGCTCCTGCTCCTGTGCAGCACCGCCGAGGTTGTAACCCCACAAGCGGGTTTGCGCTTTGAAATCGAGCTTCTTGGCCAGGGCGTAATGCAGCTCGCGTTCTTCACTGTAAACGAAGGAGGGCAGCCAAAGATTGGGCTGCACGTTAGTGCGCCAGCTATCAAAGTGAAAATACCAACTAGAGTGCCCGCCGCCGCCGTAAGCGCCATTGAAGCGCACCACGTGGTAATCCTGATCCTCAACCCAGATGCGTCCGAGGAAGCGGCCTTTGCCGGCTTTTTCGCGGGGGGTTACGTCGAACACCAGGCAGCGCACTTCACCGAGGAATTCGCGGCGGACATAATCGAATTTATAATGCTGTTTATCGAAGCCATTGGTGTCGATGAAAATCATCTGCAGGAAGCCGTCGGGCAGGTACTGCATAGCGAAAGAGAAAAAGTTCCCGATGCCCGTGAAAACTTTTTTGCCTTTGCCGCCCGTTTCAGACAAAGAGACCAGCTCGACGCCCTTGGTAAACTGAGCGCGGCCGAGGAAATATTTATCTCCGGCAGGGGTGTAACCGAGATCCTTATCTGGTTTCAGATTCTGGATGTAGGTTTCCACCAGTGGCCGATATTTGGAAATCTGGTTATTCAGGCGATTTTCATTGGTGATGACACGGTCGATAACCTCGTCCATGGTCTTAGCCATCGCTTGGGGCGGAGCGGGCGTCGCCGGTGGCGCGGCCAAAGCGGCTGCTGCCAAGGAGCTAAACACGAGGATGGACAGAACGGATCGCCGGACGGCGGATACTAACGTGCACATTTTCTTCTCTCCCTCAGGAAGCCATGTGGAATTCAATTCGCACGCGCGCCGGAAAATCGACGGGCTGATTGTCTTGCTTCGCAGGCTTGAATTTAATTTGTTGCGCCGCGCGAATAGCGGCTTCATCCAA
>Ga0073928_10002499_pt1 | contig 31405 bp, 25 predicted proteins | sample PaiPotPPA55metaG_FD_76969 | JGI IMG/M metagenome (GOLD analysis project Ga0073928, IMG submission 76969) | Iron sulfur acid spring bacterial and archeal communities from Banff, Canada, to study Microbial Dark Matter (Phase II) - Paint Pots PPA... ...
GGAGAGCGTCCCCGGATCGCGGCTGTTGCTGCTATCAGCCGAGGGGCGCGAGGACAAGGCGCTCGTGGATCGACTCAAGCGGGCCGAGACCGACCCGGCCCGGGTCGAGCCGGTACGACGGCAGCCGCGACGCCAATACCTTGAGCTGTTCAACCAGATCGACATCGCCCTGGACCCATTCCCCTATAACGGGGAGACAACCACGTGCGACGGACTGTGGATGGGGGTGCCGCACGTCGCGCTGGCCGGCGAACGTTGCGCCTCGCGTCGAACCGTGAGCCACCTGTGCAACCTCGGGCTCGGCGAGTTGGTCGCGTCGTCGGGGGACCAGTACGCGCGGATCGCAACAACGCTGGCAGGCGATCTGCCGCGAGTGGCGGAGTTGCGGGCGTCGATTCGACTGCGGATGTCCCGCTCACCCCCTGATGGATTACGCCGGCGACACCGCGGACCTGGAGTCCGCCTATCGGAAGATGTGGCAGGCGTGGTGTGGCAGCGGTACTGGGCGCGGTTCGCGGTTTCATGAACCTGCGGCTGGCCGAGCCGGTCACCGCGGCTCGCGGCCGATCACGCGATCGATTTCATCGAGGCCGACAATCCCCTCCGCCGCCAGGGCGTAGCCGGATTGGTGCAGTGTCTGAAAAGGGGTGGAGGCCAACGCTGCTTGAAGCTGGGACGGCGAGGGATTTTTGGGGATCAGCTCGCGCAGCTCGTCGGTCGCGGTGAGCAACTCGAAGATGGCCCGGCGGCCGGAGAAGCCCGTGTGGAGGCAGCGGACGCAGCCGCGGGGCTCGTAGACGCGCTCGATGCCCGCCGTGGATTGGCCGATCTTCTCCAACTGTTTGGGGGTCGGCTTCACCGCCTGCTTGCAATATGGGCATAACTGCCGCACCAGCCGCTGCGCCACCACAACGTGCAAGGCTTGCGCAACGAGGTAGGGCTCGACGCCCAAGTCGAGCAGGCGGAAGATCGTCCCCGTGGTGTTCTGCGTGTGCACGGTGGAAAAGACCAGGTGCCCGGTGATCGCCGCCTGCATGGCGATCCGCGCGGTCTCGGCGTCGCGAATCTCGCCGATCAGGATCACGTCCGGGTCCTGCCGCAGCGTCGACCGCAGCAGGTTCGAGAATGAGCGGTCCTTGTCTTCGTCCACAGGGATCTGGGTGACGCCTTCGATCTGGATCTCGACAGGGTCTTCGATGGTGACGACGTTGCGGTGGGAGATGTCGCTGGCGCGGATCAGGGCGTAGAGGGTGGTGGTCTTGCCGGAGCCGGTCGGCCCGCAGACCAGCACCATTCCCGCCTCCTGCCGGATCACCCGCTCGAGCTCGGTGCGCATCCACTCGGGCATTTGCAGCGTCCGAAGGTGAAGCGGGGCGTAGGAGGTATCCAGCACCCGGACGACCAGCTTCTGCCCGTACACGGACGGGGCGAAGCTGACGCGGTAGTCGATCCGCCGGCCGGGCGGGACCCGCGAGCTGAAATGCCCTTCCTGCACCGTGTTCTTCTGGGCGATATCGACCTCGCTCAGCACTTTCACCAGCGCGCTCAGCCGCACGCCCAGCGCATTGGCGATGCGGCAGACTTCGACCATGCTGCCGTCGATCCGCATGCGGATGACATATTGGCCGCCTTTGGGCTCGAAGTGGACGTCGGTGGCGCGGGCGCGGGCGCAGAGCAAGAGCAGCCGCCGCAGGCAATCCACCGCGTCGCGGTTCTCGCGAGCGGGGCCGATCCCGGCGGCATGGATCATCTGGCCTCGAGCGCTCAGCAGGGCGATGTCGTGCTCGCCGAACGACTGGTCCGGCAACGATCGGGCCAGCGACGCGATCACCTCCAGCGGATCCTGAAGTCCGGCCATTTCGGGAACGACGTCGTCTTCGCCTCCGCCGTCTGCCAGAGGGAGTCCGGCCGCGTCCAGCGCTATCGGCTCATCAGCAACCACGTCTTCGTCGCTCAAAGGCTCGGCAAGCTCCTCCTCGATCTGGACCGGCTCGATCTCTCCCAACTCTTCCAACGGCACCGGGGCAACCGGCTCCGGCTCGGGCGCCGGGCGTGAGGGCGCGCGACTCCGTGCCGGGGATTGCGGTGCGGCCGCCGGAGGTTCCGCGACGACGGAAGGGGCGGAGGTCGGTTTGCTGTCCGCGGCGCTCGCTTGGCCGTTCGGCACAACCAGCACCAGCCGCGTGTGACCCACCGTGACCGCATCGCCGGGGAACAGTTGCGAGTAGCGCACCACCTTCCCGTTCAGCGCCGTCCCGTTGCTTGAGTTGAGGTCGCGAAGGATGAACCCGTCCCGTGTCTTGCTGATCAGGCAATGGAACCGGCTGGCCAGCGTGTCGTCCAACACCAGTCGATTGTCGCTGTGCCGGCCAATAGTCAGAGGGTCGTTCCCGAGGGGGATCTGCCACGCCTTGCCGGGCTGGTGGATTTCCAGGTACGGATCCTGCATGTTAGCGACCCCCACGGCGCGAACCCCCAAGGCAGGAATCGAACAAGAGCGGGCGATGGGATTCGAACCCACGACGTCAGCCTTGGGAAGGCTGCATTCTACCACTGAATTACGCCCGCGCCTATCGCTTCACCAGTGTAGAACGTGCGTCGGCCCCGTCAAGTGTCGCTTGCGGTGCGGGGCCGCCCTCATTCAACGGACACAGGCGTCGAAGCTTTTGAGGGAATACCCGCGCTGTTGATTTCGACCACGGTATACACGTGTTTCCTGCCCGGCTTTGCGGTGGGGTCGACGAAGCGCATGGGCCTGTTCGGGTCCTCCGGCGTGTCGTGAAACGACAGCCCCTGGAATAGCGGGCGACCGAAGACGCCGTCAGCGGGGGTTTTAGGGGAGAGGGTTGTGATTCCCCTGCCGTCGCGAAGAACGATGAAGCCGCCGATGCCGCTCTCGAAATCGGCTTCGGCTTCCCAGACGATTTCGTTGCCTTGATCTCCCTTCGTCACCTTCACGTTGAACGGCGCGGGCGGCGGGGTGGAATCGCCGACAGTGCCGGTCTTTACATATTCCATCCATGCTTTAGCCACGGCTTCATTGGGCAGCCAGACGGATTGTCTGACGTCGCCCTTGTATTGGGCCGCGGGCACGGCGGTGTCGCTAAACTCCTCTGCAAGCCAGGCGGTGCTCATGTCCACGGGTTTGAGAGTTTGACCCGCAGCGCCCTTGTCAGGGAGGCGCATGGCCAGGCACGCATCGAAGAAGGGGATGGCGACGTAGCGGGAGTCGCCGCACCAGTGGGTGGAAACCGGATCGGGGGCGATGCCGATGGGCGCGCCCCTGGGGCGATATTCCTCGAAGGTGGCGGTGGCGCCGATCCAGGAGCCTGCAAATCTGGGATGGCCCTTTTCCGCCCTGCCGGCGTTGGTCATCGTGGGAATCGAGTAAACCGCGTCGGGAACCTGATGATCCGGCCATTCGGGATGCCGCGAGTGGAATTTAGTCGCTCCGCCGGACCGTATCCACGCCGCGACGACGCGCTGCGGATGCAGAACGGTCATCATGCTGATCCACTGCGCCCCGCCCGAATGCCCCCAAAGACACCACGGAACGTCGCCGATTTCCGGATGACCCGACCGGGCGCCCAGGGCCGCGAGTGCCTTGAGAAAGACCTTGTCGGAACCACGCCGCGGGTCATACCAAAGTTCCGCTTCTCCCGGTCCGATCTGGGTGCCTTCGTTTAGAACGTGGTAGCTGGGACCAAGTAGCGCACAATCCCACTTTTTCGCCAGCGACTGCCAATGCAGGTCATACGCGGCCGTCGCGCCAGCCGCGGAGGCCGCGGTACCGGCCCCGTGCTGATGGACAATAATCCCCCGAATCGTCTTCACGCCGTCCGGGATCCACAGAGTGTAAGTGACGGCTATCTGCAACTCGCCCGGCGTCGTTGACGCCGGATAATCCACCTTCAAATACTGCCCGGCCCCGCGCGCCGCGCCGGCAAACCCCGACGCCAGGGCGAGAACCAGGGCCGTCCGTACGAACGAACCGATGGGCGAGAAGCGATCTGTCTGCATAGGCGGAGCCTGTCGATGGGAAACCCCCGCGCGACAGAGTGCTACACATTTCTACAAAATGCTAGACTTTTGAGGTGTAGCATGTAGCGTTTGTCGTATTATTGCCAAAGGTGAGTTGCCGCCCTTGCCCAGACCGCCGCGTTGCAAGCGAGACAGATCCGGGCCGGCAAGGACGCCGTGCTTCGCGGCGACGTCGACCTCTACTAAGGCACCGGCCGCGTCCGTTCGGCTCAGGAATTCGATAATGCGTTCCTAATAGAAATCGAGGAATGGGGCAAGGAGTTGGCGTCCAACCTCGCCTTTCATCGAGGCCCTGGACGAGCGGTGGCTGAACTTCGCCGTGCGGCGGGTCGTCGAGCGGATCATTTTCTGCCGATCCCGCTTGTTAAAGGAGTCGAATGCAAGATCCCTTGCTGATGAAGCGGGCCGCTGTACACTACTTGGATTGTCTCTCGGCGTGTCCGCCGTGAGAGCAGTCGCGCGGTTCAAACAGCCGCGTCGCGTTTAATCAGTCCCCCGTGCCAGACCAGAGGATCCAGCTCGGTGCCCAACCAAATGCACCGACCCAAGAGAGGCGGCGTGCGTTAGCCATCTTTCGCTATTTGCGCGACCTCGCCCATCTGCGGACGGCGGTGGTCCGCGACCTCCGGTCGTATGAGCGGGTGTTCTGGTTGAACGCGGTTCGCGGAAGGCCGGGCTGCGCAACGCGGTGTTTCCGGCCGGAGGCGGGCACCAACTGGCTCGCCTCGGACACCACCGACGACGACCTCTGGCTTAGCGTCCGCAAGCTACCTGAGCCTGCGCTCCCACCGATTCCCGCCCACATCGGGCCGTGGGTTGCACCGGATTCCGGCAGAACGCCCGATTCGCCGCCACGGTTGCTCGACCGAATCCCGCGCGAGATATCCAACCCGGAGCAGGATCCTTGGAGTATTCCCCCTCCGACGAATGCAAACGGTGAACCGCCATCGACGCCCACGAGCGCTGCGCGACACCCGGCCTGCGAACGATACGAGCTACTTGAGGATCATCCCGACGTCGCCGTTGCTCTGAATGACTACATGCAGGCGAGTTGGAAGCCATGGGCGGAGAAGCAAACTGCTTGGGTGCACTTTCAGGAGAACGTCTACTCGCCCCTCTTCGTAATCCACCGCGACCTCAAGCGACTCGGCGAGGAATTCGAGTTGGTGCTTGGCATCGGCTGTCTGACTTGGCGGACACCAAGCGGGCAGCAGGTCAGGCGACACCTCGTCGCCGCGCAGGTCACACTTGAGTTCGACCCGGCGGGAGGCGTGTTCACGCTTCGCCCCGGTTCGGACGGCGCCAAGCTCGCCCTTGAGGTGGATATGCTCGATCCGGGCGAACAGCCAACCGTCGCACAGATGGATGTCGTTCGTTCCGACTTATCAAAGGCCGATGACGACCCATGGGACTTTGACGCGATCGACCGCGCCCTTCGCGGATTTTCGCAGGCGATCAAAGAAGACGGCACCTACGACTGCGCGGCGTATGAGGCGAAGGGGATAGATCATGTTCCGCAAGCGGCTCTTGCCCCGGCTCTGGTCCTGCGGCGGCGCACGTCACGCGGGTTGCTTCTGGCATTCGAGGCAATTATCGAGCAACTGGAGAAAGGCGAGGACATTCCGCCCGGTGTGAAACGGCTTACTCACGTGGCAACGGCTGAGCCGCAGGACGATACACCGCCGCGTCCTCCAAATATCGGTCCGACTCTGGCAAGGCCGCGGGTGTACTTCCCGCTCCCCGCGAACGAGGACCAGCGGCAGATCGTCGAACGGTTGGACGGCAGACATGGTGTGTTGGTGCAGGGGCCGCCGGGAACTGGCAAATCTCACACTATTGCCAACCTGATCTGCCACCTTCTCGCCACCGGCCAGCGCGTGCTCATTACCGCGCAGACTCCCCGCGCGCTCCAAGTGCTCCGAGAGAAGTTGCCGCCGGAAATTCGCCCGCTCTGCCTTAGCGTCCTGGGCAACGACAAGGCCGCTCAGGACAGCGTTGAAGATAGCGTGCGGAACATCACGGACAAAGCCGACGCCTGGAACGGTGACGCGGCCACGGAGGAAATCCGCAAGGCGGAGGCGGAACTGGACCGGCTGACCCAGCGAGAGACCACGCTGGAGCGAGAAGTCCGCACGTTCCGCGAAGCCGAGATTCACGAGCACACGATTGCCGAGGGCGCGTACACCGGGACGGCACAGGGGATCGCCCGGAAGGTCAGGCAGGACGCTCCCCGCTTCACGTGGTTCACAGACACCATCGAGCCGGAAGGATACCTGCCTATCGAGGCCGACGAGTTGGCTGCTTACCGCGACGGCATAATCCGCGTCAGCCAGGAGCGAGCCGCCGAAGTCGGACTGCGGCGTCCTGCGCGTGGAACTGACATTCCGGCGGGAGACAAACTGATAGCGCTGGTCAAGGACTATCACGCGCTGCGCGAGCGGGTCCGACCGATCGCTGACGGGGAAGTACATCTGGGAACCCTGCCCCTTGACGAGTTGCGTACCGCATGCTCCGCGCTCCGCGCGCTCCAAGCGGCCGTACAGCAACTTCCACGATCGGCTACACCGTGGGCGGCTGTTGCCGTTGCCGACGTGCTGAGGGGTGCGGGAGGGAGCTGGGATTTGCTTTTGTCTCACACTTTCGCGGCGGTGAGCGCCCAGGGCGACGTCGCGGCGAAACTGGACCAGGCGGACATCCGCCTACCGGCGGGTCGTCGGTCTGACATGCTCTTGGCCGATGTAACGGATTTGCTCGGGCACATGCAACGCGGCGGCGGTCTCGGGTTCCTGATGTTCCGCGAGAAGGTAGTTCGCCGGACTTGGTATCTCTGCCGCGAAGCGACTATTGATGGGCGCCCGTGCGACAACGTCGCGGCACTTACCACGGCAAAGGAACATTTGGAATGCTCCGCGGCGGTCGCCAAGGTGTGGGCGCTATGGGATGACAAGGCGGCACCAACCACGAAAACGAACGGACAACAAATTGCGGAACTCCGGGAGTTGACCGACATACTTTCGCGCGTGCTCGGGATTCGTCCCCTAGCGGACGCGGCATCGGCAGGGCTGGCTCGTTTGCACCTGTCCGATGTACCGGGGCTTCATGACCTTCGTGCCGTCGATGAGTTTGCTGCACGGTGCGAGCGTGTAACCGTGCGGCGGGAGTTTGATGTCGTCAACTCCCAGCTAAAGGCGAGGATTCAGGCACTCCGCACGGTAGCGGCAGCCCCAAATGCGCATCCGGTGTGTGCTCGCCTTGCCCACGCGCTGGAGCAGCGCGACGAGCGAGCCGTAACAGCGGCGCTTGCGGAAGTCACGGGACTTGAGGCCGATGCCTCGCGTCTTGCCGAGTGGGCGCAATTGGACGAACGGCTCGGCGCCATATTCCCCAAGCTGGCGCGGTCCATTGCTGAAACACACGCGGACCCGGCGTGGAAGGGACGCATCACTGAGTGGAAAGCGGCGTGCCGCTGTGCGCAGGCTGACGCGTGGCTCACGAAGTATACCGATCCGCGCAGAGCAGCGGCAGTAGAACTTGAGCTACGGCAGGCGAAGGAGCGCATCAAGGCGTGTCTTGTCCGTGCGTCGGCAGAGCGCTCGTGGCATTCGTGCCTCTCCTCCATGAGCGCGGCGCATCAGCAACATCTGAACGCTTGGCGACAGGCCATCAAGAAGATCGGTAAGGGCACGGGCAAGCATGCCGGCCACTGGCGGCGAGTCGCACAGATTGAGTTGGAGCAATGCCGCGATGCAATACCGGCGTGGGTCATGCCGCTGTATCGCGTGTTCGAGAGCGTGAAGCCCGCGCCGGGCGTATTCGACGTTGTGATCGTGGATGAGGCTTCGCAGTGCGGCCCCGAGTCGTTAATCCTGTTCTACATCGCCAAGAAAGTCATCGTGGTCGGCGACGACAAGCAGATTAGTCCTTCCAACGTGGGGGTAGACAAAGACCAAGCCAGGAGCCTGCTCCGCCAGCACTTGGAGGGGATCGAACTCGCCGATACCTTCGACGTGGACAGCAGCTTGTTCGACCACGGCCAAGTCAGGCTCGGCAAGCGGATCACACTCCGTGAACACTTTCGTTGCATGCCGGAAATCATCCGGTTCAGCAACGATCTCTGCTACAACGGCGCGCTCATTCCACTGCGGCAGTACCCGCCGAAGCGACTTGCCCCGTTTGTCGCCCGCCACGTCCCCCATGGAAAGCGCGAGGGCGGGCCGCAGAGCGCAAGAAACGAGGCGGAAGCGGAGGCGATCACGGAAACGATCGCTGCCTGTTGCGCCGACCCCATCTATAAGGGCAAGACGATGGGCGTTATCTCGCTTTTGGGCGAGCATCAAGCCAAGCTCATCGAGCGATTATTGCTCAAGCGCATCGGCGCGGAGGAAATCGAGCGTCGGCGGATCGTCTGCGGCGACGCGTACTCGTTCCAGGGCGACGAGCGTCACATTGTCTTCCTAAGCATGGTCGTGGCGGTAAGGGACGACGAATCACGCGGCTTTACCGCACTGACTAAGCTCTCGGACATGCAGCGGTTCAACGTCGCCGCCAGCCGGGCGCAGGACCAGCTTTGGCTCTTCCACTCGGTGATGCCTGAGATCATTGGTAATCATGAATGCATGCGCCATCGGCTTTTGACCTACTTCTATGACCCAGCGCGGCACGCCGCACGCGGCGTCGGCGTGGACCTTGGCGACCTCCGCGAGCAAGCCGCGACTTCGGATCGTCCGGACACGGCCCCGGCGCCGTTCGACAGTTGGTTTGAGGTGGACGCGTACCTTCGGATCGCAGACCGCGGGTTCCGCGTACTGCCGCAATACCGCGCGGGACGACACAGCATTGACTTAGTTGTTGAAGGCAAAACTCGACTCGCCATTGAATGCGACGGCGATCATTGGCACGGGCCGGAGAAGTTCGACGAAGACATGGCGCGGCAGCGCCAACTGGAACGCGCCAACTGGCGATTCTGGCGGGTGAGAGGCAGCGCGTTTTACCGCGATCCCGACGCCGCCATGTTGCCACTTTGGGCTCGTCTGTCCGAACTCGGGATCGAGCCCATGCCCGCGACCGACGGCACCGGGAGCAGCGACGGGTACATCCCCCACGTTCCCCAACGACCGGCTACCGAGGGCGTGGTAGCGTCCGCGAACGCCCCGGCCTAACCCACGACCGTCGGCGCCGCGGCGACCGACCATAGCCCCTTCGCCCCTTACGCCGAGACGCAATCGCAATAAGAGGGCCACTTCTGCTTTTTCCGCCCCGCGCGGTGACGGCGTGTTCGATAATGAACCGTGGACGCGGCGTGACCGTCATTCCGCGGGATCGCGCGGAGGCGGGGCTACTAAATCAGCTCTGCCCGGCGGTCATATCCTCCAGCGGCAGAAAGTATCCTTTGATGCAGCGAAGGCTCCGCACGCAAATCTGGATGTGGCTGTATTCACTGAATCCACTCGATTCGTATAGCGGCGCACGTTCCACGAACGCCGCACGCACCGTGTCATATGGAGAAAGGCGGCTTTCTTCCCTCCGTTTATGCACTGCATTGATTGATGGTGGCACAATCGAGATTTCGAAGCAGCAAATCCCGGCTTGTGCGGAGCGGTTCGTTCCGCGGGAGCGGCGTTCCCGCTTTCCGCGACGCCTCCGCCAGATTCTCGTAGGCGGCGCGGACGACCTTCAGGTACTGACGGTCCAGAAGATTGAGACAGTTTCCCAAGTCGATCACAGCGCCGACGACCGCCGGCCTTCGGAGCTTCTTGCGTTCCTTGAGAAGCTTCGCCCATTCCAAAGCGCGTTCAGGGCTGTTCTCCCAGAAGTAGATGCCGGAACCGAGCCAATCGTATTTGTTGTCGCTGAACTTGAAGTGTTGCTTTCGATTGACGGCCCTTGTGGCGACGGACTCGTCACAGCCGTGGAAGCCAAGGACAAACGAGGGAAGGACGGAGTAGAGCGTCACCGGTAGCGCCGGGCCAACCGCTTCCCGCTCTTATCGAGGACGCCCATTCGGATGAGCCATTTCCTGGCCTTTCGGGGATCATTCTGGAATGACCGCCGGTCTTGGCGTGCGATTTCGAGCTGCTTGCGGATGTCTTCGGCGACGGTCATTCGTAAATTCTTATCGGTTGAGTTGCAGTTATCAAGTGAATCCTGACTGCACCGCAACACGTTTTCACTTTTGCGCCCCTCGGCGTTCATTGGCGGAGGGAGTCTTCCCGGCGCCCCAGAACGCGGAATGAAATCGCTCCCAAGGTTGCAACGACTGGACAGGTCGGAACAGCCAAGTCAACGAGGACCCCCCCACGCCGTGACAGAGCCGAAGGCGCGGCGCCGTCGCGGAATGCCGGCGCGCTGAATCGGTTTGTCGAAAAGCCGCGACCCTCACGGCGGCTCTTGAAACAGTTTCAGCGCCGGTAGCGCGCCCTGCATGATGACGAAATGAGCGTCGCGGCTCCAGACTTCGTGGCCGCCTTCGATTCCCACCGTGGCCAGGACGACATCGGGGAAGGGTACAGTAATCCCGGCGCCGCGGAGCTTTGCAAGATTGTCGCCGACGGCGTCCCAAGTGCTCTCGGGCGTGAGGACTTGCGCGAAGCGGTTGAGCAACGCAAGCAGTGTCGCGCGATCGGCCGGGTTTCGCACGCCGTGCAGGACCTCCGCGCGGGTAACGCCACACACGGCGGTGGGAAAGGTCTTGAACCAGTTTGCCAGCCGCGGGTCTTTCCCGCGGGTGTGGTCGAATATGACGCAGGCGTCCACCAGGATCATCGCAGGTGGTCCTGCGCGTCGCGAATGTCGCGGGCGTCCTGATCGCGCTGCGCGTCATAGTCGAAGTCCGCAAGCCGCCGGGCGGCGTTCAGGACCGCGTCCCAATCGCCCGTCCCGGGCATGACGCCGGGGGGTGGCGGAGCCTCGTCGGGCCGTTCCTCGATGACGATGTCCACCGTATGACCGATGAACGGCCCCAATTCCGGCAGATGCAGGGTGTCGGAGTCTATAGTCTTGCGGATACGAACGGCGCTCATGGTGCCAAATCCTTCGATCATAGTATACGGCAAACGCTGGACGAAAACCAATTGAAGCCATGACGGCGACACTGCCGCTTATCTCGGGCTGCCGTGGGCGGCGCGCGGCCTCCGCAGCTATACACGCTCAGTGATGAACCGGCCCAAGCTTACCCCTTGCGCCCGAATTTCTCGTTTGCCGTGGCGCGGAATGCAACTGAGGCCTGGTCGATGGCGTCGCAGATTTCCGAGGGCGACTTACCCGCGGCGTCACGAGCCGCGACGATGACGGTCTGGCATTCCCTGGCATCCATGAAGCGCGTTGCCTCCAACAGTCCCGGCTCATCGCCGGGCGGAATGGCGAGAAACCCGTGCTTGTCAGCATGAATCAGTTGCCCCGGCACGATGTGACGCCCAAAGACGTCCACTTCTACGCCCCAGCGGATCGGGCAGGAGTGGGCGCGCCCCGGGCATAACCCTCGCGCCAGCGCCTTGAACCCGGCCTGACCCATCTCGTCAACGTCGCGAATGCCCCCGTCAATGATGGTGCCGACGCAGCCGACCGAGCGATGGAAATTGCTGGTCACCTCGCCCCAGAACGCGCCGAGCAGACGCGGCTTGTCGAGGTCCTGCACGACCACGATTTTTGGGCCGGGCACTGATGCCACATACCGGCGGTACTCGCTCCAGGCCATCGGGTTTCGCTGCTTGGGCGCGGGGTCACTGGGCTGAATCACGACCGTGACCGCGTAGCCGGCCATTGGCCCCAGAAAGGGCATGTAATCGTGCACCGGCTCGAGGTTGATCGCCTCGCCGACGATTTCCCGCCCGGTGATCTGCTCCCAGCCATTGCAGACGGCGCCGGTATTCCACCGCCGCAATTCATTCAAGTCGCCATCGGATAGTGCGCGTTGCATTTGCTGAGTCTCCATTATTACGATAAGCATACCGCCACTCGGGCATAAGCTGCAGAACCACCCAAGATTGACAACGATCCTTTATGAACGCCGGCGATGGCTCATCGCGGGGCTGCTGTTTTTCATTTCGACGGTCGCTTTCCTCGACCGCCAGACGCTCTCCGTCCTGGAAAAAACGCTCGAGAGCATTCTTGGTTTCTCGACCGCCGAGTATTCCTACATCGTCACCGGGTTCCTGATCGCGACCGGACTCGGATATTTATTCGCGGGACGACTCATCGACAGGTTCGGCGTGCCGACCAGTTTTGCCGTCGCCCTGGCCGTGTGGTCCGTGGCCGCCGTCGCTCATTCGTTGGCGACGGGCTGGATTTCGTTGCTGGTGTTACGCGTGATGTTGGGGCTGGGCGAAAGCTTCTATACGCCTGCCGCTGCCCGCGTCCTGAGGGACTGGATTCCGACGCGCGAACGGGGAGTCTGCTGGGCGGTGTTTTCCTCCGGGAATTTCGTTGGCGCGATGATCGCGCCTCCGCTGGTTGCGTGGCTGGCACTGCGATATCACTGGCAATTCAGCTTTGTCGCCACCGGGGCCTCGGGTTTCGTGCTGCTGGGCGCGTGGCTGTCGCTTTACAATTCTCCCGAGCAACACCCGTGGTTGTCTGCGGCAGAGCGAGCGACAATTTTGAATGGCCGCGGCCCGATCCTCGCGGCCCAGCAGAGCGTCCCGACCTTCCGCCTGCTCGGCCAGCCCGCGGTCGCCGGCTTCTTCCTTACTCGTTTCCTCACGGATCCCTTTACGTTCTTTTTCCTTTTTTGGCTTCCCGCCTACCTCCAAACCTCCCGCGGTTTCACCCTCGGCAAGACCGGCATGATGGCCTGGATTCCGTATCTCGGGGCCGATCTCGGCGCCTCGACCGGCGGCGCTTTTTCCGACTGGCTGGTTCGGCGTGGAGTGGACCCGCGCGGCGCGCGACGGCGCATCCTCCTGGTGATGGCGTGCCTCACGCCTTTGACGTTGGTGGCCGTTCGAGTTGGCTCGGTCCCGCTTGCGGTGAGCTTGATTGTGCTCGTGATGTTCCTGCAAGCTTCCTGGAACACGAACCTGACGACGCTCATCATTGAATCCACTGCGCCGCAACATGTCGCCCGCGTTGTGGCGTTGACCCTTATGGGTGGTATCGTCGGCGGCGGCATCTGGACGCTTCTTACCGGGCACGTGCTTAAGACCATCGGATATGTCCCTGTGTTCACGGCACTCGGATTCACGCATCTGACCGCGTACGCGATCATGTCCGTCGGCTTGCGACGCGCCGATGCCCGGCGGAAAACGGACCCGACCGCCGATCCGGAAATCCGGGGTTCTTCTTTTTGATCTTCTCCCGGCGGGAAATTTGTGGCAGTCCCAGCGCGCCGGGATGGCAGCCGGGGGCGTATGGCAGGTGGCAGTGATTGGGGAACGCGCGGGGCTCATCGGTTAACAATGTCGCACGGCTCTGGGTCTCAGGAATGGGACCTCAGTCGGACGGACGCTGCCGCGTTACACGATTCGGATGACCGACTTGGGGACCAGCGTCCTAAGTGCTTCGAGCAGTTTGGGAATGAGGGGCCGCAGGTCGTCGACGTCGTTCGACACGGCGGAGAGCACGACAACGGCGACCGGAAGCGCTGCCAGGTTCTGCTGGTAAGGAACGCCGCTGTCCATCGTCACCATGACATCAAAGCCGGAGGCGGCAGCCCGCGCCAGAAGGACCCCATTCTTCAAGCCGCTCCAACCCAGGTATTGAACGGTGAAGACATCGTGCTCCGAAAGCTCGCGGCGAAGCTCGTTCGGGAGGTTCTCGTCCAGCAGGACCTTCATGCCATCTGCGGCTCTTTGGAAGTGATCAGGTTCCCCGCCTGTTCCAGCACCTGTGCCGCTTGCTCGCGCTTGACGGAGGGAAACTGTTCGAGGAAGTAGTCGATAGACCGGCCGCGGGCCAGGTAGTCAAACAGCGATTTCACCGGAACTCGCGTGCCGGCAAAGCACGGCGTGCCGCCCTGGATCTCCGGGTCGATTTTGATGGCCTGAAGCATATGTCAATCTTAGCCCTCGCCGTGCCCGTCCGCCATCGCCCGCAAGGTTCATGCAGAGTTCGCGGCGATCCTCGCGGATATTGACGAGACTTGACGAGGCGCGAACGGCCAAGATGTCGACGCTTCCCGAGTTGCCGCCCGGCTACAAACCGCGGCAGCGCTCCGATTGAGCAATGAAAATCAGCGCGGTTGCGCTATATCGCGAATGTCGCAAGATTGGCCGCAGTCTCGGCGATCCTGGTCGCTCGAACTTTTAGCAAATCAAAGAGCTTTCGGGTGTCACTCGGCATGATGTGAAGTTCATCGCCTTCTACGCTAATGCAGTGCTGCTTTGAACGGAGTTTTTCAGAAACTCTGCCGCCGGCATGAGTGAGGGCATTGCGAACGAGGCGCGCGATTTCAACCTCTGAATCCTCAAGTGACTCTTGCCTCAGCGCATTGTCGAACAGCGCGGCGAAATCATTGCAAAGATCGGCGAACCGTTTCGCGCGATAGCTTTCGTCTTTCCTTCCGACCGCCACTGCTCGCTGAATAAAATTCTCATAGGCGCAGTAGATTGCGCCGTAAGCAATGCGCTGCGCATTCCAGAGCGCCAAGCTGAACTCGCTGATACCGAGATACTCTTGCCATAACGTTTCCTGGTCGAACGCCGGACCCAAGCGCTCCATATCCTGCTGCACGTCGGCCCCGAGTTGATTCACTACTTGAAAACGGAAACGGGGCGGGTTTAATTTGCGACCACGCGCCCGGAGCCGGACATTACACCTGTTCTGCTGTCCGCGCGCAGCAGGCTATGAGCGGAGCGCCCATCGGCCCATTCGCTCGCCCGCGCGGGTGGCGATCCCCGCGGCCTCGAAAATCTTCCCGATGACGGCCAGGTGCCGTGGGTGGCTCTCAGTCTTTTTGCGGACAAGCCGCGGATAGCTTATCGCGCAGCGCCCGCCGCATCACCTTATTCGATGCGGTGCGAGGCAGGGCATCAACCAAGACTACGTCGTAAATTCGAAAAAGCGGATTCAGATCGCGTTTGATGGCGTTTTGCATCGCCGTCATTAACTCGCCTTTGCTCGGGGTCTGTCCCGCGGAACACACGGCGTAAATCACCAACCGGTCCGGTCCGCCATCCGGCGACACAGCGATGGCGGCCGTTTCGGCCACCTGCGCAACGGACTGCACGACACGCTCTATTTCAGCGGAGCTGACCTTGATCCCACCGAGATTCATCGTGTCGTCAGCCCGGCCGTGTGCGCGCCAGTAACTGCCTGCCAGTTTCTCCATGCGATCGCCGTGCCTCCGAAGCATTTCGCCCCGCGGCCCGAGCGGGGTATCCGCGAAATAGACTTGATGATGGTCCTGATTCAACAGCGTGGCAGACAAGCCGATGGAGGGTGGCACGATAAACAGTTCGCCGGATTCTGCCGGCTGACCCTGTTCATCAAGAATCACGACATCCAGTCCCAGCGCGGGCGTATTGAAAGTACCGGGCACGCAAGGTCGCGTGACCGTTCCCGTGATGTAGGCGCCGCTGATCTCCGTGCCGCCGCAGTATTCGATGACCGGCCGTCCGCCGGCCCGCGACATCAGCCATCGCATGTCGTCGGCAACGGAACATTCGCCCGTCGAACTGAACACTTCGATCGCACTCCAGTCCAGGGCGTCCATACAGCCGGTGCTGCGCCACTTTCGGACCAGACTCGGCACCACGCCGAGCATTGTCGTCCCCGCCTTCTGCACGAACGTGCCGAACTCGCGTCCGGTCGGCGCCCCGTAATAAAGGCCCATCGTCGCCCGGTTCAGCAAACTGGCGAAGATCAGCCACGGCCCCATCATCCAGCCGATATTGGTTGGCCAGACCAACACATCGCCAGGCTGGACGTTCTGATGGAAATGCGCATCGGCGGCGCATTTGATGGGGGTGATCTGGGTCCAGGGGATGGCCTTGGGGTCCCCAGTGGTTCCTGAGGAGAACAGGACGTTGATCGGGTCCGATGGCTCGCGAATCACGGTTGCAACTCGATCGCCCATGTTCAAAAACTCGGACCATTGGCAATCACCCTTGCGCAATGGCAGGCTCAAGGCTTTGTGCGCGGGAAGCACGATCGCCGGAGGCGCGTTGGCTTCCAGTAAATTGGCATAAAGGGGGAACGTTTGGTCCCCGCGGACAATCACATCCTGGGTGAATGCGAGTGCGGCCCCGGCCGCGCGGAGTCGCGTGGCTATTTCCTTCGGCCGGAAACTGTCCGCGATACTGACCACGACGCCGCCGGCCTTGACGATGCCCAGATAGATGGCCACCGACTCCGCGGTCATCGGCATCAGGATTGCCACCGCGTCGCCGGTTTTGCATCCACGTCGTTGCAGGCTCGCGGCCACGCGGTCGGTCAGTTCCGCCAGTTCGCCGACACTCATCGCGTCGAGCGTGCCGCCCTCCGTCTGGTGGATGATGGCCGGGGAATCGGCGGGAGCGGCAAAGCAGCTCACCACGATGTTGAGCCGTGCATCCACCAGCCAACGCGGGTGTTCCACTCCGCCTGAGAAATCTCCCACCCGGCTGTAAGGGTGTTGAAACCGGACGCCCAGCCTTTCAATTGCCATCTCCCAACAGGCCGCTCGGTTCTGCGTCGACCAGGCGTGCAACGCCTCATATGAATCAAGGCCAACGCGGCGCATCAGCCACGCGATATTCGTCGTGCTGATGAACTCCGGCGAGGGTGTCCATGCGGGTGATTGCAATTCCCGGTCTGGCGGCAATCGGGTCTCCTGTTAGAGTGACATCATGCGCACTCGCATCTCGATGCTCTTTCTCGCTCTTTGTTGTTCAACGACGTGCTTTGCGGCCGCCGCGGCGCCGCTCAAAGGCGTCAAGGTTGAGCGAGACCTTCAGTATGTCGCGGGCGGGGACCGGTCACAATCCCTCGATCTTTTTCTCCCGGAGACGGGCGGCGAGAAGCCTTTGGCGGTGATCGTCTGGATTCACGGCGGCGGATGGAGCGGCGGAAGCAAGTCCGGCTGTCCAGCCGTCGGATATGTGAAACAGGGGTACGCAGCCGCGAGCGTCGAATACCGCTTCAGCCAGAAAGCGGTGTTCCCTGCCCAGATCCAAGATTGCCAGGCCGCCATCCGCTGGCTGCGAGCCAACAGCAGGACATATAACATCGACCCGGATCACATCGGCGTCTGGGGCGAATCGGCGGGCGGGCATCTGGTGGCGCTGCTCGGAACTGCCGGCGGGAAAAAGGCGTTCCCGGCAATTGGCGGAAACGAAGATCAATCGGACCGCGTTCAGGCCGTTTGCGATTGGTATGGGCCGACTGATTTCAATACCGTCATGGCCCAGGCCGCCGCGGATACCAACGTCAAGAGCGCCATTAAGTTCAATACCAGGGATGATCCCTACTCCAATCTCATCGGCGTTCACCTTGGCGCGGACCTTGAAAAGGGAGCGGCCGTCAGTCCAGTGCATTACGTCAGCACAGACAATGCGCCGATCCTCATCATGCACGGGACGCGAGACGCCCTTGTTCCGTACGCCCAGAGTGAAGAATTCGCCGAAGCCCTCAAGAAGGCGGGGGTTGACGTCATTCTGCAAAAGTTCCCCGGCGCCGGCCATACCGGCCCCGCCTTTCATCTGCCCGCCGCCCGCGACCTGATGAAGGCCTTCTTTGACAAGAACCTCAAGGGAATGGACGTCAAGGTCGAAGTGCAGCCGGAATCGGCGGTGACGGTCAACCCCTCCTCGTCCATGCGAGAAGCAAAACCCTTCGATGGCACGCCAACCACATGGCACGAGGGGTTCGCCCGTTACGACTTTGTGATGGACGAACAAACCCTCGCGATTACGCCTTTCACAGCGCCGGCTGGCGAGAAGTTTGGCATCGGCGCACCAGCCACGGGTCAGCGCCGATGCGTTGTGATCGTTCCCAAATCACCCGCCCGCGGTAATCCGTGGTCATGGCGCGGCTGCTATTGGGACCACCAGCCCCAAACCGAGGTCGAGCTGCTCAGACGTGGATTCCATATCGCCTACATCTCCGCCGACGCCGTGCTGAAGCCCGGCAAGGAATGGGATGCCTGGTATACCTTTCTGACCGAAGGCCACGGCCTCTCCAAAAAGCCCGCGTTCATCGGCATGAGCCGAGGCGGAGAATACGCCTACACCTGGGCCACGAATCACCCCGACCACGTATCCTGCATCTACGCCGACAACCCCGGTGGCAATCGGCCCATGCTCACAAAACTCAGTGGGCTGGCTGATAACGATGTGCCCCTACTGCACGTGTGCGGGAGCCTCGACCCGATCCTGGGGAAATATTCGACCGCAATCGAGGGGATCTATCAGCAGTTCGGCGGCCGTATCTCGGTGATGATCAAGGAAGGCGCGGGTCATCATCCACACAGCCTGCGTAACCCAAAGCCGATCGCGGACTTCATCGTCCAGAGTGTCGAGTCGTCCAGCATCGAGCCGCCCGCCTTCGTCGGCCGCAAATTCGCGCGGAGTTCTTTCTACGGCATCGACAATTCGTACATCGAATTCCCGGACGAAGGAACTCATATCACCTGCCACGGGCCGTTCTTCACGGGGTGCTACAACCGGTATGCATTTGAACTGGCCGGCGTCGAAGGAACGATCACCGTGATCGAGCCCAAAACTGCGGCCCCGGGGAAGCCCTGGGTGTTCCGCGCGGGCTTCGTGGGTCGGGATGCGGCGGTCGATCTGGCGCTTCTCGCCCGGGGCTTTCACATCGTCACCGGCCCGGTCCCCTACAACGCCGACGGTCCGGTTCTGGCGGGGTGGAACGCGGTCTACAAGCACCTCACCGACAACGGCTTTTCCAGGATGCCCGTGATGGAAGGGGCCGGGGCGGCGGCCGGTGAGGTCTACGCCTGGGCCATCGCCAACCCCGACAAGGTTTCCTGCATCTACGGCGAGAACCCCATCCTGCACAGCCACATGTCCGAAGCATCGCCGCTCGAGAACCTCGCTCCCCTCGCTCGAGCCGGCGTGCCGATCCTGCACGTCTGCGGCAGTCTCGATCCAGCCTTAGGCGATAACACCAAAGCGGTCGAGAAAGGATACGAAGCCCTCGGCGGACAGATCAAAGTGATTGTCACCGAAGGAGCAGGGCACTATCCCACATCGCCCAGGGACCCCGAGGCGGTCGTCGATTTCATCCTGGCTCGACGACGGTAACGCCCCTCCACATGCACGGTCGCCATCAGCGACAGCTTTTGGAAAAGCCGAAGGATGGATTTGAACCCTCAACCCCCGCTATACGAAAACTCCGTGGCAGAGGCTGGTTTTGACTCGCGAAGGACTGAACAGGCCGAAGGTTACGACGTTCGGACTCGAGGTCGGCGGCTTATTCCGCCTCCGGTAATGGCGATGTCCTGTACGAGCAGCTCGAAGACATGCCGGTGGCTGCCTGGGCGGTTCCCGGCCCCAGCGTGATTTTAGATAGATTCTGAGCATCAGGGCTCCTCCGCCATCACGGGCCGCGTCTGCACTCCGCTCGCGTGGCCGCAGGCGCACTGGAGCGCGCGCTCTCCGGCTCCTCCTCGTAGAGGCTTTGGTCCACCGCCTTCTTGCCTTCATGTATGAGATTGTCCCGGTACTGCAAATAGGCGTTGCGGGTGAAGACATAGGGATCGATCGCCGCGGCGTTCCGGAACCGAAGCGCCGCTTCGACACGAGAACGACCGTCAATGGCTTGCACGGTCCCCAAAGGGGCCGTTACATACAACGGCGGATTTACCCACGTCACCGGGTTGGTGGCGGAAGCCACGAGAAGGCCGGGTGCATCGCGCACCGTCGACGGACCCAGGAGCGGCAGCACCAGGTACGGCCCTGGCTTGGCGCCCCATTTGCCCAAGGTGATGCCAAAGTCGTTTTGGTGCGACAGCAGGCCCCGCCTAGAGGCGACGTCAAAAATCCCGGCGATCCCGATCGTGCTGTTGACCGCCATGCGACCGGTATCACTCAGTCCCTGCTTCCACTTGGCCTGCAGCAGGTCATTCAGAATGACGTTGCCGTAGCCCAGATTATTGAAACCGTTGCCCAGGCCGGTGCGTACCGGCTCGGGGACCACCTTCACGTAAAAGTCGGAGACCGGCTTGAGCAGCACGCGATCCAGGCCGTCGTCGAAGTTATAGAAAAAACGGTTCGTCTTTTCCCACGGATCGATGTTTCCGCGACCGCCCGCGCAGCCGCTCAGCATAATCAGCGCCCAGCCCGCACACAGGACGGCGATCCGCCACACAATTCCCATCCGGGGGCCCAGATTCATGCTCCTTTGGTTGTCCGTTTTCGCTTGGACGGGATCCCCGCCCCATGACTGGCGGCTTTCTTTCTGATTGGTTTCTGACCCGTTGCCCCCTTTTTCGCCGACCTTCTCCCGCAGCAGTCTGAGCAATCGATCGAAGCCGCCGTTCGCCATGATCTCCTGGAACTGGGCGCGAAAGATGGCGACCAGACTGACGCCCTCTACGATCACGTCGATCACCTTCCACTCGGCGTTGCGGCGCAGCCGGCAATCCACCTTAGCCAATTCCTGGCGGGTGCCGTTGATGGTACCGATGATGCGTGTCTGAACCGTCCAATCACCATTGGGCTCCCGGCGATCGCCGGTCACTTTCACGTCCTCGCCGGTGTATCCATCGAGCAAGTTGCCGTAGGTGTTGGACAGGTGCTTCTTGAATTCCTCAACGAAGGCGGCCCGCTGGTCGGCGGACAGATCGCGCCAGTATCGGCCGAGCGTCAGGCGCGACAGCGTCTCGAAATCCGTGTGCTGATCGGCGATCTCCCCGATCTTCTCGCGCTTCTGTGCCTGCGTCAGCTTTGCGTCGCGCAAAATGGCCAAGGCGTTTTTGATTTGACTGTCGACAACGTCGCGTGCGGAAGGCGGATCAGCATTGGCCGCCGCGACCCCGGCCGACAGCCAACCCACGAACAGCCCCGCCACGATCAGTGAGTATCTCAAAGGTCGCAACCTATGAACTCCTGCCTCAGGTCATCCATATTCTGCGGGCCCCTTCAACAAGCCGAAGGAGGGATTTGAACCCTCAACCCCCGCTTTACGAAAACCAACTGGCGGACGCAAACTTAACTCGTAAACAACTGAACACGCCAAAGCTTATGGCGGTGGATGACGACTTGCAAGCCTTACCAGTCCGACACCGTTTTTAGCCGTCAAACGCCGTCCGACTGGCGCGAGATGTGTACTGATGTGTACCGTGGGCACGCGTATCCGACGAGGATCACTCAGGTGCCCGGCGCCCCGTCATGAGTTGCCGTAGCTGATGACCAGCACGCCTCGCGCGCTCATGAGACGCCGCGTCGGTACCTCGGCTCTCGGGAGCGATCTTCTGTTTGCTGGTGCACCTTTCGATGAAGCGATCGATTGCCTCAACGGAAGTAAACCTGCCGCCAGGAGTGCAGAAGGTCTCCAGCGGGTCTTTGGGCCGGAGCGCCCATCGCCAAACCGTGGCAAAACTCAGCTTTTTGCCGGGGATGCGACTCGGAAGATGTTTGGGCACTTCTCGTAGCGGGATAACTCGTTCGTGTTCTCGGTCAATCACGGCGTCCTCTCTTCAAAGCGTCCGCCGCAGGTGATCACGTGAAATCGATACGATTTCTCCGCTTCGTCCAGCACCGGCGGTCCTGTGCCATTTCACCTGCACGATGTGCGCGCAAGGGTGCGATCCGGTACTGATTGCGATGTGACGTCAGTCCGACTTGGGATTCGTATCAGGCATTGAACAGAGCGATGCGCGTGGCCTCACACGCAGCACGGGTGGCATGGATGGATCTCGATGCGATTTGGGATGTGACGTAAGGTTGAGCGGCCCGTTATTGCTTGCATCCGCCGCCATTGGCTCCGGAGTCCAACTGGCGGCTCGTAAGCCTGCCGGGCACCGTGGTTTATCCCGCAGATTTCCGCGGGATTCAAGGTGTGCGACTCATCCAGAGGTCACTGACAACTCGAAGAACAGTCACTACCACGTGGCGACTGACCAACTCAGTGACCAACTACGCCGAACTATTTTGTCGTGCTCGCGTGTCATTGCGAAAAGGAATCGGCGGGAATGAGCACCGAACGCGCTGGCACGGAACGTTGTGCCGGAGTGAGTATCCCCAAGCCACTGTCTTCGGCCAGCCGCGCGCATGCGCCTGCCGCTGAGGAAGGACGCATGACCTTCCTCAAGCCGATGCAGATAGTCGCACAAACATTCGGGTCACGCGGGCTTGACCCTGCACTTAGGTGCGGGTTGTACAATCATCCGACAGAGGCAATGCGGATGAGATGCTTGACTTCCGGCGAGCTGGCGAGGCGTGGAGGCGTGAAGCTTCCCACCATCCGCTACTACGAGCGGCGAGGCATTCTCCCCAAACCGCCGCGAACAGCCGCAGGATACCGCGTTTTTGACGCGGACGCGCTCCGGCGGCTGCGGTTTATCAAGCACGCGCAGACCCTGGGTTTCACGCTCAAGGAGATTGAGGAACTGCTTGCACTGCGGCTTGATTCCGAAAACAAATGCGCCGACGTTCGACATCGTGCGGAGGCCAAGGTGAAGGATATCGAGGCAAGAATTAAGCACTTGCACGACATTAAAAAGGCCGTCAACCGTCTGATCGAGGTTTGCCGCAACCGCGGTTCAGCCGACAAATGCCCACTCGTGGAATTACTCGAAGCGCCGGAGCCGCCGGACGATCACACGAAGACCCGGAGGAAACATGGAACCAAGAACTGCTCACAGCGCCGGTAAGTGGAGTCTGATTGGCGCCGTTCTGAGCGGCGTTGCAGCGACCGCGTGCTGTGTTTTGCCGCTCGTGCTGGTGGCGCTCGGCGCCGGCGGAGCGTGGGCCAGTCGCTTGGCGGTTCTGGACCCTTACCGACCGCTGTTTGTCGCGCTTACCCTTGTGCTGCTGGGTTTCGCGTTCTATCGCGCCTACAGGCCGGTAAGGGCGGAATCGTGCGCGGCAGAAGGATCTTGCCGAATTCTGCCATCCGGGCGGCTAAGTCGTATCGCGATGTGGATCGTTTCCCCACCGCTCCTTGCGCTGGTGGCGTTCCCCTACGCCGTCAAGTATCTGCCCGCCCACCTTCGGCATTGCGGTGGCGCGTCGGCTGGGTCAACCCAAGCAGCTTCGGACTGCTGTACAGTCCCCGCCAACCACTCGGAGGCGAAGTCCGACAAGCCACCCAAGGAATCGAGCGGGCCGATTGAGCCGGCGCGCGAGATTGTCTTCAATGTCGAGAATCTGCAATGCCCCGCAGTGAAGGGTGTGGGTTGCGGCTCAATGCTTGCCCCTGTGTTGGCCAGGATTGACCGCCTCGATGGAGTGTCCCGCAGTTTCACGAACTGGACCGGCACGCGGCTGCGGATTTCGGCTGCGGCGGGCGCCGATCGCAGCGTCGTCGCGGATCGGGTTGGAACGCTCCTTTCAGCCGACGGGCGGCAGCCGGTTCGCGTGGGCCGCAGTGAATTCGCGCAGGCACTTGAACGCGAAGACTGGCACAGCGCTGCCCGGCTCGTCGATTTATCATCCTACGAGTTTCGCACCATCGCGAAACGCCGGTTAACCGCGTTTGCTGATGCAGAACGGCTAGACTCAACTCAACGCGAAAAGCTGCTGGGGCTTATAGACCAATTGTGGGACAGATCGGCGGAGGGATTGGATCAGCCGGGATCGGGAGATGGAGCCTACGGCCAATACTGGCGCGCCCGCCTGGACCAGTTCATCCGTGCATACGCGGAGCGGGCGCGGGACATCCTCACGCCCGAGCAAGTACAGAAGCTGCTGCGCCAGTACCACCAGCGAGTTAAGCCTCCGGCAGATGAGTAACGGAATATGCCTAACCATTTTGATCTCGTGATTCTTGGCTCCGGCTCGACGGCTTTCGCCGCCGTTCTTGCGGCACAGGAGCTCGGAAAAACGGCTGTAATGACCGAAGAACGCCCGATTGGCGGCACCTGCGTCAATCGCGGATGCCTTCCGTCCAAGAACCTCATCGAAGCCGCCCGGCTGCTGCACGATGCCCGAAACCCGCGCTTTCCGGGCCTCAAGTCCTCACCGATGCAGAAGGATTTTGCCGCCCTGATCCACCAGAAGGATGAGGTTGTTCACAGTTACCGTCAAAAGAAATACGAAAGCTTGGTTGGGGGCAACATTCAGATCGAACGGGGACATGTCCGATTCGTTGACCCACACACCACTGAAGTCGGCAGCAAACGGATCAGTGGTGAGCGTATTCTGATTGCCACGGGTTCGCGCCCCGTGCTGGCCGATATCGACGGACTGGACCGCGTGCCGTACCTCATCAGCGACCTGCTCACTGTCGATGAGCCAATGGAACTGCAACAGCTTCCAAAGTCGTTGCTGATCATCGGCGGCGGATACATCGCGCTTGAACTGGGGCAGATGTTCAGCCGCTTCGGCACCGTTGTCACAATCCTTGAGCGCAGCGACCAGTTGCTCGCCCGCGGCTATGAGCCGGAAGTGGGCCGCAGCATCGGCGAGATTCTTGCCGCGGAAGGCATTCAAGTCATCGTGCGGGCCTCGGCGCGGGCGGTTCGCCAGGAGCGCGGCGAGATCATCGCCAGGGCGTCAGTCGCCGGGCGGGACAGCGAGTATCGAGCGGAGAAGCTTCTGATGGCGACGGGCAGACGCCCGAATACGGACAACATCGATATCGAGCGCGCGGGAGTGAAGGTCGATGCATCGGGTGCAATTGTGGTCGATGAGCACCTGCGCACCACCGCTCCGCACATTTTCGCGGCTGGCGACGTAATCGGTCGGCAGACGGGGAGTCAGATGGCCACGCCGGTCGGCAGCCATGACGGCGGCATCGCGGCACGCAATGCCTTATCGGGCAGGCCGATGATCTCCGCAGATCATCGCGTGATTCCGCGCGTGGTCTTCACTGACCCGCAAATCGCCGTGGTTGGTTTGACCGAGCAGGAGGGGATTGCCGCGGGCCATGACTGTTGGTGTAACACGCTGCCGATGTCGCTCGTGCCTCGGGCCGGCGCGATTCGGGACACGCGCGGCATCATCAAGATGGTGGCTGACGAATACACAAACGAAGTGCTGGGTGTATCGATGGTGGGCAACAGCGCGGGAGAGGTCATTCACGAAGCGGCCATGGCGCTGCGGTTTCGAGCGAAGATTCAGGACTTCATAGACATGCTGCACGTTTACCCGACGATGGCAGAGGCTCTGAAAATCGCAGCCATTTCGCGGTACAAAAACCCGGCGCAGCTTTCGTGCTGCGCCGAGTAGCGGCCATTCGGTCGTGCCCGCATGTCGCGCGGCCTGTTTGACGAGAGATGACCCATGGCGACCGATAGCGAGACCCGCGAAGTCATTGCGGCGATCCACGCCGGCGACGTTGCTACATTGCAGCGGCTCCTCGCCGACAATCCGGGGCTCGCCGCGTCAAGGCTCGGCGGAGTTGCCAAGGGACGCACGCCCCTGCACGTGGTTGCCGACTGGCCCGGTTATTTCCCAAACGGTCCCCAAGTCGTGCGGCTGCTCATCGCAGCAGGCGCCGACCCGAATGCCCGAGACCCCGACCAGCCGTCCTCGGAGACGCCCCTGCACTGGGCGGCGAGCAGCGACGATGTCGATGTGGCCCGCGCACTGATCGACTGCGGCGCGGACGTGGAGACCCCGAACGGATCGATCGGCACCCCGCTCGACAATGCCATCGGCTATGCGTGCTGGAATGTCGCCCGCCTTCTCGTGCAGCGAGGCGCCAAGGTAGACAAGCTCTGGCATGCGGCTGCCCTTGGGATGCTCGACCGTCTTGAAGAGCTTCTCGCTGGTCAATCCGGCACCGAACGCGAAGCATTGTCCCAAGCCTTCTGGCACGCTTGTGCCGCCGGCCAGCGTCGGGCAGCGGAGTTGCTGCTGAACAGAGGAGCCGACCTGAATTGGATCCCCGACTACGCGAAGGGGACACCGTTGGATGCAGCCCGCGGCCTGGGGACTCGCCAGGAGAATGTCATCAGCTGGCTCCGCGACCGGGGTGCTCAGTCTTCTGAGCAGTCGAAGTGACGGGACATAATCGGGTCGACGTTCTCGACATGTGGCAAGTCTGCCCCCGAGCTGTCGGCCGCTCAACTGCGCGAGTGATTTCGCCCAATTTGGAAGCGGTCCGGGACGATCCGACCCCGAAATTCTCCTGGTTCGACTCTACATAGAGCCAGCGCTGTGGGGCTTTTTGACCCTCAGGGTCAGGAGGTTCCTATGCCGGTCGGTTTGAGTCGTTCTGCTGTCCATTCGCGTTGTTGTTCAACGACCATCCGAACGGGGCCATCAAGGCCACCATCTGGCGGAACGAAACCCGGAACGGTTGCATGTACAGCACAACCGTCACCCGAACTTACAAGGAAGAAGACGACTGGCGAGGGTCCCACAGGTTCGGTCCGGGCGAGCTTCCGACGGTCGCGAAGGTCATACTCGACGCCCACACCTGGGTGCAAGAGCAAATGGTCCGCGAACGGGAGGACGACCGCAGGGCTCAGCAGCAGCCGCGGAAAGGCCGCGAGCCTGCACGCGCGTAACAGGTTCGTTGAGAAGGCAACAGGGATGTGGATACTACCGCTCGCTGTTTCGCGGCAGTTTTTTCATGCGCGTGTTGCCAATCTGAATCACGCGCCGTCGCGCATTCGCGCAACGCTGATTAAGCCATTCAACGCCGTTCGGGCCCATCGCATTTGCGCCAATCGGGCAGGTGCCCTGGAGCGTTCACGGCGAATTAGTCCGATGCATCCAGTTCAGCGATAGCGTTTTGCGATTCGGAATCCGACTGGGCAAATTCATTTTGCGCCGCTTGCCTTCTGGCTTCGCGTTCAGCACTGAGCTGAGCTTGCGACATCTGCCAGTAGTTGATTCCCGCCTGAGCAACAGCGTTGGTGTACGACCCGAAGAAATGCTTGGCCGCGTGGTACAGCGGCTGGCGTTTCTCCTTCATCCTGCGGTGCCGCAGGTCGTGGCCTTCCGCGTGCAGGTCCCGCAGGCTTTGGAGCACCAACTCCTCGGTCCAGTGGGCCAGGGCGCATGAGGACCTTCCCGGGTACGGCAGCCCGGCGGCTTCCATCGCGCGGCGCTGGGTTCCGAAATACCGCTGTACGGCGCCACTCAATGCAACATGCGCTTTCTGGATCGCCACCGGCCGCAGGTCTTCCCCGGCTTTGTGAAGTTCGCGGAGCCGGTCAATGATCGTCTGTGGCGACCAATCCTGCGCGCGTCGGATGGATTCGTAGTCCAGCCCCACTGACTCAAGTGCCTTTTGCCATGACCCCAGCCGGCTACGCGCGGCGTAGAACAGCCCCGGGTGAGATCTTCGAACTCGGCCGCTGGAAAGATCTACGCCCGCTTGATGAAGATCGCCCAGGGCTTGCTGGAGGCGCGACACGGGCCAAAACCATTCGGGCGCAGATTGGGGGATCGGCACGCCCGCCGCTTCCACTGCCTTCTGGTATGAGCCAAAATACCGGTTGCAGGCGGCCCATAGACGCAAGTCTTCTTTTTGGATAGCTCCGCCGCCCATGCCACGGCCGCTGTCGTGTCTCCGTCGCAGCGCCTCGACTACGCTGTCGCGGTTCCACTCCCGCACCCGTGACACGTTGGAGTAGTCGATCCCTGCGGCTTCGATCGCCTTGCGCCACGAGCCGAATCGATGAAGCGCCGGGCCGAGCAGGCTGCCGGCGTGGCGATCTTTTACCGCGGCCAAAGAGAGATCGCGCCCCTCGGCGTGCATGCGCCGCAGTTCCTCCAAGATGCGTTCTTCGTTCAAGTGAGAACGAGGAGGGCAGCCGCTTGCATGGCGGCTTTCAGCGACCCGAAGACCCGTCGGGCGCCCCCGATCAGGGGTGGGTTGTCCCGTTCCAGCACGGGAGTCGGCTGACCCGGCGCTTTGTCGGCCCGCCCGTAAAACTGCCTCAAGCCGGCGATGACTTTCTCCGGTGTCCACTTCCTGCTTCGCCCGTTGGTAGCGCCATCTTCCGCCACCATAGGGGCATTGTACCGGCTGCGCGATACGCTGCCTGCTCGCACACGTTGAGCAGCTTGGCGGTAAGCCACTGGCTTCGGCAATGCGGGCGGTGTGCTACCGTGTTTTGCCTTCGATCCAGCCTTTCGCTGACTCGGACAATGCGCGTCTGCGATTCCGCTTCACCGCCATTCTCGCCGGTCCTCCACTCCCGCTCCAGTCGCTCCGCCGCGACGCTCACGCCAGGCTCGCCGGCTGCGCCGGTGCTAAGGCACGTGCCGCTGCACGCTTCGCCTGTCACTCGCGTCGCTCTTGTCCGCTCCGCTGGCGCTGCGCCTGCGCTCCCTGCGCTTGCCGCTGCGGGCCGGCTCCCGGCTCCTTCACGGGTCCGGTTGTCCGTCATCGCTTCACGAACGGACGAACCAAACCCTTTTCAAGAAAGGAGCCTCACATGGCTACGAAGCAGAAACCCATCAGCGAAGTCCGAATCGGCAGCATCAAGGCCGCCATCTGGCAGAACAACACCGACAGCGGCGCCCGGTTCAACGTCACCTTTCAGCGGCTCTACCGCGACGAGCAGAACAAGTGGCACAGCACGGACAGCTTCGGCCGCGACGACCTGCTGGTGCTGGCACGGGTCGCGCAGCGTGCATTCGATTCCATCCATGAGGTGCAACAGGAACGCGAGCCGAAATCGTAGGCTCGCTCATCGGGCCCGGCCGGGCCGTCCGTTCCCCGGCCGGGCCTTCTCTTTGCGCACGGTGCATCAACTCAGCGCGCAACCGCCGTTGATTCGGGCAGAGCGCCAGATCGCACCGGCAAGTCATTCTGGTCGTCGTCCACTGCGCGCGAGACATCTCGCGGAGGCGGCCACCGGCCGATCAGTTTGCCGATGCGCACGACCGTCAGAACATCCAGATCATGCCGCTGCCCGTCCGGCGTAACAACGCGCGCCCTCGACGGCTGCAGAGATATGCGCCCATACCACCCTTCGGCTTCCCACCCATTCCAGCAGTATACAGCGGCCTCGCCTTCGCGAAGCTCCCAGGCAGGGACCGAGCAGAACACGATTGACTGGCCCGACCCTTCCAATTCCAAGGCGTAGACGCCACGTCCGCCTCCGAAGCGCTTGGGAATGCGCCGCCCCCATTCCTCGTGCCAATCTTCGTCGGGCTCCGCCTTGCCAGTGGGCCGAATCCTGCCGATCAGCGGCGTGCCGCAGTCCTGTGGCTTGGGCTCAGGCGGCGCCCAGCAGGTGGGATCGTCGTTGTCCTGCTTGAGCAATGGGCAGCCGCGCTCGCTGGCGTCGTACATGTAACTATCTTCAATCCAGTCGATCGCGCCGTCGTTGAACTGCTCCAACCTGCGCACGCACACCCGCAGGGCCGCTGCCAGCCACCGCCGCTCCGACCGGCTGAGCATGTCCAGTGAGCCATAGGCAAATGTGTCTCGCAGCGTCTGAAGCGACACACCCGAGTATTCCGCCAGATCCTTCAGCCGTTCAATCCCCACCACCTCCATGCGATGGTCGAGCCACTTGTTGAGCCTCGACATCATCTTTCCCTCTGTAAGAACTACTTCTTGTTGATTAGCACCCCAACGCAGCGTGCGATCCGCTGAATCTCGCGCCGATGCACGCTTCGGTCAGGAAACTGCCGCCGGTCCGGGTTGAGTTTGCGGAGCACCAGCACGTCCCGGTCGTCGTCGCTCTCGTACACCCGGCTAAAATAACACTCGCCGTCGGTGAACCAGATCAGGTAGTCCTTGTCGAACGTAAACTGCTGGCCTTCGACCGATTCAAAAACCGCGATCGAGTCATGTGGGTACTCGGGGAGCATCGATCGCCCGTCCACGCGCACGAAGAACTCACCCAGATCCCGCGGCACCTTCACGGTCCCGTGAACCACCGCGAGTCGCTCTCCGCGCGGGCCGGCGCTGATCCCATGGAACACGCCGATTTCGCGCAGCGGCTGCCCGTCACCCCGGACGCCGGATGTAAAGAAACCCCGATCGTCGCTTGCGTCTCCTGTCGCTCCATTATGCGCCTCTGCCCCAATGCGTTCCCGCAACTGCTCGGGGCTCATGTTCAGAACCTCCGCCAGCCGGCGGAAGTTGTCGCTGAACATCGCATGCACGCCGGGCCGCAGGAGCCGAAACACACCGGATCGTTTCATGCCGACCTGCGCCGCGAACGTCTCCTGTGAGGTGGACGTGCTGCGCCACAATCGCGTGAACCGCTCTCCGGAAATTTTCACGGTCCGCGGCGACTTACGAACGAGTTCCATATTGTCTCCTGAACCACGCTCTTCCTTCGTCATTCATCGCTAAGCAATGTCCGGGTCTTCATCTTCCGCGCGGAGCACCACGTATCCGCTGCCCTGATAAGTTCCCGTCATGATCCGCCGGGCCAAGTCGCTCATCGCGTGCTCGCTGAGCAACTTTCGCAGCCGCGCCACGGCGCCGCGGATGGTGCTGTCCTCCACGCTCAGGCCGTCCCACACGTCGCCGATCGAGCGCAGGTCGTCAAATGAGACGCGGAATCCGGGGCGGCGGCTGATCCGCTCCAACAGGGCGAACAACTGCTTGTTTCTCGGGGTGAACCGGTACGTGTTTCCAGCGAACGTGACGGTGAACGATTGGTCATTCAGTTGTGGTACGCCGCTCTCTTTCGATACCGACGGCTCACGCTCCGGGCTGGCGGCGTTTTGTTCCTGAGTGAGAGGAACAGGTGCTGATTCTGGCACGTTGATTTGCACCGGCGGAGCCGAATCCTTCAGCTCAGTCCGTGGTACTGGTTGGGCTGAATGATCGCGCGCCGGCAAGCACCACCCACCATCCTGATACAGCGGCGGCTCGGCAGACTTAATACTCGTCACCATCGCCGCATGCGCCAGCTCCGACGGCAAGAAACCGCTGCTTGATGACGCGAGAATCGCTTCGCGAAACAGAATCAGTGCGTCCATCGACGCCTCGGCCAAATCCGTCGGCAACTCGCTTACGAAACAGAACGGCCGGTTATGAACACTGGTACCTTGCATCCACTTCGCCTTGATCGGGTAAGGAAGGCGCTTGGACCAGACCAGGTGGTGCAGCGTGAGGACCCAGTAGTCGGCCATATGGAGATCCGAGTGTCTCTGCATCAGATCCATCATGGTTCCCGGAAGCAGATCCGCCCAACCAGACGCCGGGGTGTGGACCAGCGCCCAGCCCATGGTGGCCGCTACGGTGCGGAACGCGGTAAAGTCGTCAAAACCCTGCTTCGCCTGCCAACGATACTCGTCCTGTCGCACGCCCCAGGTGCAGGGGACGAAGCGGGTCTGGCGCCCCTTGGACATGCCGCGGATGATTGCATGATTTGAGGCGACGCGCAGCTTGTGCCAGA